>ERZ773013.90-NODE-90-length-54095-cov-5.303793_pt1 | contig 54095 bp, 41 predicted proteins | sample MGYA00511670_ERZ773013 | MGnify/ENA primary metagenome ERZ773013 (study PRJEB29015, sample SAMEA2738120) | human oral metagenome | biome: human oral; feature: human-associated habitat; material: saliva | place: China | collected 2257 ... | reverse complement strand
GAGCCGTACTAATAGCCCGATGTCTTTCGAATCGGGCTCATGTTTTCAACTGTATATTTGTATGTTTCCGTGGGCGCAGAGTCCCGGAATACGGAGCGGCCTTCAGGCCGCATCCCTGTGTGACGGTACAATTTTGCTTGTTGATTATGTCACCTTACACACGTCAGCGATGGCGTGAGACACATCAGGTGGCTATTGCGGCGGGGTCCCGCCTCTTCCCATTCCGAACAGAGAAGTTAAGCCCACTTGCGCCGATGGTACTGCAATGCAATGCGGGAGAGTAGGTAGCCGCCTCCTTTTACAAAGCACTTTGAAGATTCATTTCTTCAGAGTGCTTTTTTCGTTTATATCCCTTGCGGGACTTTCGCAAATCTCTTTTTAAAGGATTTGACGCTTGCGGGCCTCCCGCAACGTTCATGTTAAAAGCTATAATATCTATCTATGATTTGAATATTTTAATCTATTATCTTGCATAATTTTTACTTTTTGATTAACTTTGCACCCAGATTTAGGAATATTTATGGCATCATTACATTTTAAGTGGTGTTTGGGATATACATTCTCATCATTATAAATAAAGGGGTATGCTGTACTTTTATCCAAGTCGCGATTTACAAATAGCTATTTAATAAAAGATCATAAAGAATGGAACTCAACAAAGAAAGGAAGGCTTATATAGAGCCACAAATAAAATTGCATACAGTTATAGTTGAAAGTCTTATTTTGGCTGGTAGTCCTCCTGTTAATACAAATCCAAGTGTAATTCCTCCTACAGAGGATGATGAAGATACAAACCTCGTACCAGAGAATTAAGTTGGAGTTACTTTCCATTTTTAAGTTAAAACAAAATAATTACGAATTCATGAAGTTTAATAAAATTCGCAAGTGCTATGTTGGATGCAAATCAACAGTGGCACTCACGTTTGTATGTCTTAGCGGGTTGACAATCTCAAGTTTGACTTCCTGTTCAGATAATGAATTTAATTCAGCAGATAAGAATCAGGATGGAACATCTGTAAGATTTCAAATAACAACGGCTAATGAGCAGACACAACAAGCAAAGGTTAACCAGTCTCTTGTTATGACACGTGCTGCGTATGTTGAGCAATTGAATGAACAAGGACTGACAGCTGAAGACCTTGCAACACGCAAGATTGATATTCCTGGAAATAGTAAGTATTGTATTATAGAGAGCACCGTTGCTGGTATTGACAACGAATTAACGAACACCGATGCAGTAGCTACTCGTGCTAAAATTACCACAACTGCAACGCTGGGTAAGTTCTCTACTATCGCTTATCGTGGTAGTTCAGCAACAAGCATCAGCACTACTCCTTGGTTCTATAATGCAGAAACAAATGCAAACGGCACACTCGCAAATACACAGCTTTGGTCATGGGGCGAGCCATATGCACGTTTCTATGCTGTTTACCCACAGGTAACAACATCATATAGTAAGCTAACATTAGCTCCATCATCAAACACTTCAACTCCATACGTGAACATTGAGGTTGAACCAATTGTACAAAATCAGAAAGATTTGATGACTGCTTGTTCTGGAACAACACCTATTCAATATACTACATTTGGGACTGCACCTGCTGTTCCTTTGCAGTTCCAACATGCAATGACAGCTATTCGCTTCAAAATTGGCGACCGCTTATCAGGCTCTCATCATATTACTAAGATTGAGATTGTTGGTGCAAAGAGCAAGGGTAAGTTCACTTTGCCTTCATCAGTACAGGCTACTACTGGTGCATCTTTCAATAGTGCATGGTCGGGTGTCAGCGCTCCTACTACCTTCACACTCGACGGTATCAGCGTAAACACATCTGGTCATGTCAACGAGACTATCGTTGGTAAGGATAATGATAACTTCACATTCTTCATGATTCCACAGAGTGTAGCAGGTATCAAGGTTAAGGTTTACTTTGACAATCAGACTAATCCTGCTATCGTAGCACCGCTCGCTGGTACTTGGAAGGCTGGTACTACAAAAACATACGCATTATCACAGTCGGCTAATAATCTCAAATATACCTTCGAAGCTACTCCTAATCCAAGTGAAGCAGCAAACACTGATAATGCAACTACATCATATCAGATTACATCATACGTAGACGATGACAAGCAGCATCGTCCTGTTAAATGGAAGGTAGTTAGCTATGACGCTGATGGAGATGGTACCTTCTCTATGAGTGAGAAGCCTGATTGGCTGACTATTCCTAATGAAGGCAGAACTACAACACAAGATGTTGAACAATATACTGCTACCTTCAAAGCCAACCAACGTGATGTTTTGGCTGACTTCAACAATGCAATGAAGACTGCACATCCTGTTACAGACTACAATCTTGCTAATGCTACAGGTGCAGCTGCAATAGAGAACACTGCAAACTGTTACATTATCAGTGCACCTGGTACATACCGTATTCCATTGGTTTATGGTAATGCTATTAAGGGAGGTGCTACTAACGCTTCTGCATATACCAGTTCTAAAACTAAAGTAATGGGTTCAGAAGAGTTTGTATTGCAGGACTTCGTTGATCATAACGACCACAAGATCACTTCTCCATATATCAATGTACAGAACTCTGGAGACCAAGCAACAAAAGCAAAAGTCGTCTGGGAAGATTGTAAAGATATCGTTACAAACCCTGCTGTTACAGGAAGTGGCGCAGACTCTTACCTTACTTTTACAATCAAGAAAGAGAACCTGCAGAATGGAAATGCCGTTGTTGCGGTTACAAATGCAACAGGTACAGTAATGTGGTCATGGCACTTATGGTTTACTCCAAAGAGTTCTCTTAAGAAGATTCCATTTACCAGCGAAGGCTCTACATATAACTTTATGACTGATAACCTTGGTTGGAAATACACCAAATGGACAGGCGGACTTAAGCGTGAAGTTGTTGTTAAGATAGAACAACAGGCTGAAACAGGCGAAAAGAAGACTGCTACTATTACGCTTAAGCAAGCTCCAGGCAATAATGTTCGCGAAGGATATGGAAATCTTTATCAGTGGGGACGTAAGGATCCGCTCCCTGGAACGGATAATTTCTATCCTAATACTGCTCCTAATATTGGTTACAAATTCAACGATGGTTATACTATAGTTGGTGATTCGCATGCAGAATACACTAATCCTGCAAATGTACAAAGGATGGAGAAACGTACCATCGGACTTAGTATTCGTGAACCAGGTATAATGCTACCTAAAGTAGGTGGTGGTAAGTTGGGCTGGACAAACCATCAATACATCAACCTTTGGTCGGCTGATAACGATAAGATGTATGAAACAGAAACCCCTATAAAGAACGGAGTAAAGACTATCTATGACCCCTCACCAGTTGGTTTCAAAGTACCAGATGCGTATGCATTTAAGGACTTAAGCAAAGGTGGAGCTGTATGGGAGAATGGTTATACGCTCAAAGTAGATAATGACAAGGATATCTACTTCCAAGCTGGTGGATACCGTGATGGTAATGATGGAATTATTAAAGGCGTAGGCGTAGGTGGTTATGCTATGTATTGGGCATCTGCTGCTTTAATTCATGGCACAGGTGGTCCTGGCTTCGCTTTCCGTGCTTTAATGACAAGCAATAGATTTAGTATGCCAATTACAGATTCTAATGGTTTTGGAACCCGTTCGTATGGCCTAGGTGTACGCCCAGTAGCAGAGTAAACAGACTTTAAAATTATATAATTACAGCCTCTCAGACGCAAGTTTGAGGGGCTGTTTTGTATATCTGTATTATAAACATATAATTTTAGAGTGCAGTGATTTATTCTACATGTCTTATTATAAGTTTGCATGTTGAAAGTTTATCTTTTTCTATTTTCAACTATTATCAATTTGCATTATTGATAGCATGCACGCAACATTTCTTAATCTTTTTCGACTTTAATAGAAAAATACAGATATGAATTGTATTTATAATTCATTGTTTTTTCGTAATTTTGCACGGACTTACAAATTGAGTGGTTGATTTTTATTATTTAGAAGCTTGTATTCAGTATAGAATCAATTGTTATTAGGATTTATAAATCATAAAAAATTAATTAGGATGTTTATGGCAATGAAGAAGATTTATTGTAGTCCTGTTACAACATTAATCGTTTTTGAAGCAGAAGAGAAGTTGCTGACGATTAGTGCAGGAACGACAGACCCTGTAGAGGGTGGTGACCCAACAGGTGGTAATGGTTCTACTCCCAATCCATTTGCTGCTTTTGGTAATGCAAAACGGCAGACTTGGGACGATGATGACGAGGTAATTGGAAATTAATAATAAACAAAGAACGAATTCATCTTATGATTAAAACGAGTATAAAACTTTTAGCATTTTGCAGTATTGCGATGAGTGTGTTTACTGCATGTCAATCGAATGATGTGGATAATGATAAGGATGACAATACTGTCCAGCATATTTATACGATAAAGGCGGAGTCGACAGCTGCACAAGATAATATAATTCCCACTAAGGCTCTTGCTGTTGATGCAAATAATAAGAAGGTATTGCACTCTACATGGGCTGCAGGTGACAAGCTGATTGCCTTCGTTTCAAGTGACGGAACAAGCAATAATCGTACTTCTTACTGGACTATCTCTGCCGATAATAGCGGTAAAGGTAGCACGTTTACAGGTCAGATAGCAGCCAAAGGCAATGCAACAGTGAAAGCAACTGACGACCTTTGTTTCTTCTATCCAGGTGCTGCAGTCGGTAAAAGCATCGCACCTGTTACGGAAACGGGCAAGGATAACGATAAACCTTATCATGATGAGGTTGACCATATATCAAACCTTCTTGCGTTGAACCTGACCCTTCAGGATGGTACAGCAGAGACAATTGGCAAGTTATATGACTTCCAATACAAGCAGGTTAAGCCGACAAGCGTCAATGGTTCGACTATTGATGCGAAGATTGGAGATATGAAACGCATCGTCTCTTTGTGGGGTTTGCGTTTCACAGACAATAATAATCATATTCTAACCAACATCGATTCTGTTTATATCTCAAATATAAAGGGATCTGATGTGTTCGATCTCTCAACGGGAAGCTTCGTTACGGACAACCCAACAGATGAGAGTATGAATATCGTTGTTACCCCTCCTACGGGTCAGAAGGTATCGTCTGCAGGTGGGAAATATACATACATTTCGCTCCTCCCAGGCACCTATACCGATGTACTCATCATGGTTTATGTGGGTAATAAATGCTATAAGAAGGAGTATACAAGCCTCACTTTCGACGAAGGAAAGGTATATCACTCTGACCTTTTGAGTATGCCCGAGGTGTTACCAGAGCCTTACGTGGAGGTGCAAGGCATCAAATGGGCAACTGGAAACTTCATCCATTACGGTCCAGAGAATGGTGGTTACTGGGGTATAGCACCAGCACAATGGTGGATTTCACGCCGTGCGGTGAAGCTCGGAAGCGACCGTAAACCAGCAGCAAATGGTATACTTCAGTCTTCACAGTTCGAAACTTCACCTACACAAACAACTGATGATGTAGACCTTTTCCGCTTTGGTGACATTAAAAATGCCCTCGATCTGCATAGGGGTACATACACTGATAGGGATATTACTGTAGATAAATACTATGCTCCTAAGGTGTTTGGTATACATCAAGAAGTAGACAGAAGTAGTGCTGAGTTTGGTGACATTGTACGTTATTATACAACGAATAACAAACAGAAATATCGTATGCCAACCGAAGATGATATCACTACCTTGTACACCAAAGCCAATGCTATCCCGGCTTACTGTATGACAGAACAAGGTACATTTGTATATGGTGCATACTTCACAACGGCTGGTGCCGTACGAGTAAAGTCGTTCCCAACAAGGGTTAAATCGCTCTATAAATACACCAATGTTACGGCACTTGTACGTGCAAACAAAGGCTTGTTCTTGCCTATTACAGGTAGACGTGTAACCTTATCTCCTATAGTTGGATTTAAAGATATGGCGTATGGAGCAGGTGCATATGGACAGTATATGACCTCAACCTCCAGAACAGTGGCTCTGTCAAGAGACTTCTTCTTCGGTCCAACAGAATGGAACTTGTCTGCAAATGGTAAGGCTCAGGCTAAGGCTATCCGTCCTGTTTGGATATCTGGTGAGGAAGATTCAAACCACAAACCAGTACTTGACCAGGATTATCTGAACCTTCAGAACACGTTAAAGATCTGGTAAGACGATAGAAGAACATCACTTTAAAATAGAAAATGGTATGCAGTTTTTTGCTGCATACCATTTTTTGTTATACTACAAGTATATAGAATTCGTGTTTCTCCGCGCTCGGCGAAAGTCGTTTCCCGAATGGTTTGGAGTTTCCGCGCATTGCGAAAGTCGTTTCCCGAGTGGTTTGTGATTTCCGCGCTTGGCGAAACTCATTTTCCGAAAGGTTTGGCATTTCCGCGCTTGGCGAAACTCATTTTCCGAAAGGTTTGGCATTTCCGCGCATGGCGAAAGTCGTTTCCCGAATGGTTTGATGTTTCCGCGCTTGGCGAAAGTCGTTTCCCAAATGGTTTGGAGTTTCCGCGCATGGCGAAAGTCGTTTCCCGAGTGGTTTGTGATTTCCGCGCTTGGCGAAAGTCATTTCCCGAATGGTTTGGCGTTTCCGCGCATGGCGAAAGTCGTTTCCCGAATGGTTTGATGCTTGCGGGCCTCCCGCAAAATAGTGGGGCAAGTGGGAGGCGACAATGTTGTGAAATGCAGGATGATGGGACGTCAACTCATTCAAATTAATCATTCTCGTGTGTTGTTATTTTATTCAAAATAAAATAGAATAAAATATGGCGCAATCGATTTTTCTTTATACTTTTGCATCCGAATCAATGTGAATTCAGGAAACTATTCTTTGATAAACGTGCATGATAACGTGTCATGCCAATTCATTAACACAAGATAATGGCACATTCTAAGCTCGCGTGAGCCTCTGGCCATATATCTTAATACAATCATTAAAAAAGGATTTAAGAGAGAGTATATCAAGCCGAGTATTGTTATGTTTGCTATGAGCAATGAAGAATATCTTTTAGCAGCAAGTCCTAATGTGCGCCCCGGAGGCGGTGGTAACCCACCAGGAAGTGTGACCGTTGAGCCACTCATTCCTGTTGATGGAGGCGATGACGACAATCTTGAAGGATAATGTAGAAACTTAAAGAATGATGAATTAAAGATGAGAAAAAGATATTTCTTAGCAGACTTACAGACGTTTCTTGCAGCCGCTTTGGCTTTATTTGCAGTTTCTTGTGCTGACAATGACCTACAAGACGATTCGGATAATGGCGATAAAAGCACTATGGTTCGTTTCGATATTAACGAAGATAATGAAGTGGCCAGTGCACGACAGAATCCTTTCAGTCGTACAGCAAATGTGCAGGAAGCCAACGAACAGCGTTTCATCGGTCAAAAGTTGTTGCCGAATAACAACGCAAATCTCAATCTATGTTTGATTGAAACCACTGTCAGCGGTGTTAATCCAGTGAAGCACGACGCAACCACACGCGCCAATGTTATTAACAGAATGTCACTCGGTGACTTCTCATCAACGGGCGTTCGTGGCACATCTGCAGCCAATATTACGGAGAGTTGGTTTAACAATGCAAAAACAAAGAATAATGGTGAGCTTTATTCCCCCTTATTTTGGTCGTGGAATAAACCTTTTGGGCGATTCTTTGCCGTATATCCTGTGATGAATATCAATGCTCCCGATGCCACAAACAGCGCCAGTGTTGAATTTACTTTGAATACGGATGTTCGGAAACAAGTCGACCTTATGACTGCATGTTCAGGCGATGTGCACTATGCCACACGTCTGCAAGCACCAGTAACAAGCTTGAATTTCCGCCATGCTTTAACGGCTATTCGCTTTGCTGTGGGGCAGAATCTGTCGTTCGATAAGACAATCAAGCAAATAACGCTTAAGAATGTGTTGCTCAAAAGCAAATTCGTTTTATCCAAATCCTATGATGGTTCTGGTGCGCAATGGGTTTCTACGGGGTATAACACGCGTGGAGATGTTACGCTTGATGGCTTGAATTACAAGACCAACGAAAACCCAAACAGCATAGTAAGGGATGTAACGATGTATCCTTCGGGCACAGCTTTAGCTAATCTAAAGGACAATTACACGTTCTATATGATTCCTCAAGAGCTGACGAATAAGGTCACTGCTGTAATTACATTTACGGATAATACGGATATTTCTGTACCGCTCAAAGGTTCGTGGGAGGCTGGAACAACACGCACTTACAAGCTAAGCCAGAAAACTTCTACGTGGAATTATACGCTTGAAGCAACGAGTCCTGCGGCTGTAGGCTATAAAACTGCTCAGTCAGATAAATATAGTATAACGAGTTATCGCACTGCTCCCGATGGCACAAAAAAGCCTGTTGTCTGGAAGGTTGTGGGCTATAGTGTAGACGAAGGAGTCACATGGACTGAGAATAAACCGGCATGGCTGACGGCTATCAGCAAGACATCGGGTAGTGGTGGAACTGAAGCCGAACAGGGAACTGCCACCTTAGTTCCGGAGATAGTAGACCTTGCAGCTAAGCGTAACAAACAATTGCAGGAGTCAACGCCATTGGGTACTGCTGCAACGCCCTATAATTTATCGAACAATAAGGGTGAGATTACCGTGCAAAATACGGCAAATTGTTATGTCATCTCAGCCCCGGGATTTTATTGTATTCCGCTTGTCTATGGTAATGCCATTAAGAATGGAACTACCAACACCAGCGCTTTCAAGAGTGGTGCACCTGTAACAAACGTAACGTTTGGTAGTCCAGCAGCTGAAAAAGATGTTATTCTACACACTTTTGTAGACCATGATGGCTTTCCAATCACCGACCCTTGGATAGAGACAACTAATAATAAGGCCAATAATGGCATAAATAAGGCAGAGGTGGTTTGGGCTGATGAAGCCAATCTTGTGACGCTTCCTTCAGCTTCAATCTATCGTGATGGCAATGGCAATGCTTTCGTTAAGTTTGAAGTTAAGAAAGAAAATATCAAGAGTGGCAACGCAGTTCTTGCCGTGAAAAAGGGCAATACCACACTCTGGTCATGGCATTTGTGGTTTGCACCAGCGGAGGTTTTGAATAAGATTCCTGTCACAAACAAACAAGGAAAGGTATATAACTTTGCGAGTGAGCCGCTTGGTTGGAAACCCGATGCATGGAGAGGTACGCCTTATTCAAGTCCACGCAGTGTGAAGATAAAGGTTGAACAGGAGATTGCCAACGCTGGAGTAAAGCAGCAAGCTGTGGTTACAATCACGCAAAATGCAGGTATCGAGAAGAATAGTGGAGCCGCAACGATGTATCAGTGGGGACGAAAAGACCCCTTCCCTGGTTCGAATTTGCCTCTTAAACAAGGCTCAATCAATAGGAATGCTGGCGATCAAATCTATATGCAGAACGTCATTCAGAACCCTGGTTTCTTCTATATAACCGGAACAAATGGTGCAGGAATCATTAACACGAATGCCGGATTGACGAAGTATTACTATTTCTATAACTTATGGTCAATTAATAACAGGACCGCCAGTGGACAAAATCAGATAAACAATACTCCTGTTGTCAAGACCATCTACGACCCTTCTCCTGTTGGATTTAGTGTCCCTTCAAATGCCGCTTTCACGGGTTTCACAGCCAATGGACTAAACGAAGGCACGATGAATGTAGACGGAACAGACAATCAAGCAGCCTATGCTACACAATATGGGCATGTGTTCTGGACCAATAGCACAAAGACATCCACTATCGCTTTCCCTGCAGCTGGCTATCGAGATTCAAAATATGGCGCTTGGTTCTATGGCGGAAAATTCGGTGATTATTGGTCGGCCGACCCGAATGATGTTAATAATGGTTGTGTCATGGGCCTGCAAGTAGACAAGGTTTATCCGCTTTATCGTAACATCCGTACATATGGTTTTGCAGTTCGACCCGTAGCCGAATAAACGTAGTGTGCCTCAATAGGCGCAATTGAACATAACTTTAAGGCCTGTCTTTCTTTAGTGAAAGGCAGGCCTTTCTATATTCATTGATTGCATGTTTAATCCGTTTCTAAATACTATAAAATATAATTTAACAAATTTAGTCTAATGTATTCTGAAACTGAATATTACGTATTTATAATCAGTATAATGAGATGGTTAGTATGGAAAAATATTAATTTTATCGATGTTTTATGCAAAAGAATGCGTAACTTTGCACCGGAAAAGCAATCATCTCAACTTTGAAAAGAGTTATTCTATAAACTATTCATTCATAAATAAGAGAAAGAAATGAAATTAAACTGGACATCACGCTGTGTATTTACTCGTAAGTCGTTGGCCCTTTTATTATTATTGTTTGTAGGAAATCTAACAGTCTTAGCACAGGCAGGTAGCAAAGCTGTGAAGGTTACCATAAGTCCTAAGTCAGGAAATATTATTTCTGTGCGTTCGGCGAGTGATCTTGAAGCAGGCTCTGAGGCTGGATATGGCTCGCTCTTTATCCACAATCAAGCTCCGCTTACCTATACTACGACCGACCAACCAGAGTTTTCGACCGATGGATTGATGCGTAACCACACAGGAAACATTCGTTTCTATGATCATAATACCCCTAATCCTGATGATGATAGGGTTGTGCACATTACGGGTATCTATAACTCTTTTGCTGCTCTGGCTGTAGCAAAGGAGGAATCTACGGATGATTTCACATCTTCTGTAGACTTTAAACTCATTGATAGAACTCCTTTCTATGCACCATTTAATATTCAATTGTCGGCTAATAATTATGCAATCTATGAACGAAAAGTTACATATAATGGATATGGTACAGACACTTATGCCTCTATCGTATTACCTTTCGCCTTGTCTGTTGATGGTAATGGTGAACATAAAGACGACCTTGGAGGTTTCTATGAGTTTACAATTGGCAAGATGAAGAATAATGGATTGACATATAATAACACGCCACAGCTGCAGGGAACTGACTATCAAGCTACGGCACAATTTAGTAAACTATCAGCTGATGCTACAGCAAATACGGATTATATTGTACGTCTCCCACGCGCAAATGCTACGTCACAAGTACTTTTTACCATACGACAGAAGGCTGCACTCATTGAGAAAACAACATCAAAAGACCAACTCTTAGAAGGTGAGACAGTTCAAAATACACTTGATGGTGCTGCTGCTAACTTTACAAGTTATCATACTTATTCTGGTGTAAGGATGGAGAAAACAATGAATCAAAATGTGTTCTACTTCTCTTATAATAAGTTTGTTGCACTGCGAAACCTCCGTAAAAATATGCTTTATCAATGGCCATTCCGTGCTGTTTATAGATTTAATGGTTCGCCAACTGCGGGAGCTAAAATGCTTAATGCAATCAATATATCATTTGATGAATGGGAAAATCAATCATTAACGAATGGTATTCAAGTTGTGGATGAGCAACCCACACTTGCTGTTACGACTATCGGCAATAATATTATTGCTATAAGTAAACAGGATACGCCTTTGAGAATATATAATATGTCGGGGCAGGTGATAGCCAATACAATCATAAAAGCTGGAGAATCTCGCATTTTTAGTGTTTCCACAGGTATTTATCTTGTTAACGGAAAGAAAATAACGGTAAAATAAATTGCTATATGAACAAAAACTATATACAACCATTGGTAACTATACATGAGTTAGAAATCGGTGCTATTATGATTGAGGCATCCGACCAGGGAGATCATGCAGAGAGTAAACCAAACCTGTTTGATGAGGACGAAGATTATAATTGGTTTAACTGGGATGATGAAGATAAAACATCAGTAAGCAGATAGTGAATGGTAATTCACTTTCATAAATATGTGGTTAAGGCTGAACTTTGAGAGAAGTTCAGCCTTTTTTACTTAATCTTCTTCATTAAAGTCCTTACAATAGTTTAATGCATAATATAATGTTTTGAAGTGTAATGGCTTCCAATTGTGAGAGAATAAAGTTCTGATTCAGCAATCTTGATGTTTTTATATATACATTTTTTTGTTATTTTTTCTTTGAAAATATACAGAATAAAACCTTATATCTATATTTAAATGAAACGTTTAGATGAATCAGTATAGTTCTCTCCGATATCTGATAATAATTAAAATAATTTAGATGTTTCTTGTTTTTTTCGTCTATTCTCTTTATATTTGCATTTTAATAAGATTATATCAAAAACTAAAGTAGAAACTTCCCGATAAAAGACGTGATACAGCATGTTCTTTTACATAATAGCTATCGTTTATAGGTTTTAATCGTTAGAGATGGCTGATTGTGTGTAAAATATTTCAATTACTTCAAAAACAACAGATACAAAAATGAGAAAAATTAGACAGTTATGTAGGTTCTGTGCACTTATTCTGCTATTTGTTCCGTTGCAACTATTTGCTCAGGGACAAGATGTTAACTCCAAATGGTTTGGCAATGACTTGTCAACTGTGATTGGAAATAGCAATGCAGACATGAATGTTGTGTATCTTTATAATGTAGGAACTGGTAAATATCTGAACGTAGGTTCTATTTGGGGGACGAGTATTTCAGCCTATGAAGTGGGTATGCAGTTGCACTTGACGAAGCAAGTAACTAACACCTATCATCTGGAGGGTGTGTTGGCTACTGATGATGGTCACATGATTGGCTTTCCATATGTGTCATCTGGTGATATTGACCCAGATAAACAATCGAGTTGGGATAGAGTGTTTTGTGACCGATTGACCACAAATGCCTATGTCGATTGGACCATTGAAGAGACTGCGTCAGGAAGTAAAACTTATACTTTATACTGTAAAAACGATGCGACACCTGCAATTGTACATGGAAATCGCTATCTTGTTGTTGATCCAATGGTATCAGGTTCAAATAGATTAGATATCACTTATCCTACTGATCCTACTACTTATGGGGCTAATGCGCAATGGAAATTTATTACATTAAAGGACCTCAAAGATGCGTTTAAGTCCCAGTTTGCTTCTACAGAGTCGCCCGCTGACGCTACCTTTCTACTGAATGATCCCGATTTTATGAGAAGTCACAAAGATATTGGTAAGTGGGTAGTGTCCGGTTTACAGAAATCTATGATTCCTTCTAAGTATGCTTTCAATCAAGAGGCACCTAATACTTTCTATGTGGGTATGGGACAGATGAATAATTGGCCTGATAAATACACACGTTCATACGGAAGTTACTGGATAGCTTCTATTCGAAACCTTGGTAATAATGCTAAAGCTAATGGTTCTGTAATGCAAAAAGTAAATGTATTGAAGAAAGGCTGGTATAAGGTTTCATGTGATGGTTTTTATAGTCCAGGTGCAGGAAGCACCATGAAGGCAAATCTTATAGCAAATGTAGAGGGTGTTACAGATGGTCGTTCTGATGTATCTACAGAGCTGAATGTATTTGGGAAGGAGTTCAATTATACTAAAGAAGAGTTGACAAAGGTGTATACAGCTGTTGATGTTGCAGTGGAAAGTCCTTATATTAAGGCCGCAAAACTCTTTGAAACAGGAAGATATAATAATTCAATCCTTGTGTATGTACCAACTAATGGCGACCAACTTAATGTAGGAATTAAGGTTGAAGGCTCGGATAAGGAACTTGATTGGACTGCTTTTGACAACTTCCAATTGAAGTATTGTGGGGATAAAGATATGGTACTTGATGAGATGCAAACATCACTTGACTATTTAACGAAGCAGTCGCTTGTACCTACCAATGCCTATACGCTTATCTTGAAACGTACTTTCAAAGTAGGAGTATGGAGTTCTATTACGTTACCTGTATCGCTTACGGCAGCCCAATTCAAGACTGCTTTTGGTGATCAGGCTAAGTTGGCTCGTTTGAAAGGACAGGATACTGCTATCCCAACACGTATCGATTTTGAGAAAGTAGATCTCACAAACGATAGAGATATAGTCATAGAACCCGGAAAACTTTATATTATGCGCACTACAAGAGGTGCAAATGTTCAAACAGGTTCTTATACGAAAATACTCAATGATGGTTCGCAAGTGGTAGTGCAGGCACCTTATTATACAATTAATAACGTTGTACTCCCAACTGCCCCAGTTCCAATTTTCCGGGAAAATGCTAAGTCGACAACTACAGATGCAGGTGATATTCAATTCTGTGGAACACAAATAAACCAAACAACAAATGTTGTTCCTGCTCGTTCTTATGTGCTCGGTGCAAAGGATGGGAAGTGGTATCACACAGAGAATGCTTTACCAGTAAAGGGATTCCGTTGTTGGATAGCTACAAATGTAAATACTTCGAGCCCTGCTAAGCCTCTCACGTTCATGATTGATGATGTAGCCTATGATAATGTGATGGGTATAGAAAGCATACAAAGCGTAAAAACAAAACAACCTATGCATGGTCCAGTATATAATCTTCAAGGACAGTGTGTGGCTGCTGATGCATCGCAAATAAATACTCTTCCTGCGGGAGTTTATATTGTTAATAGAACAAAAGTGGTTGTAAAATAAGGAGAGTTATATATGAAAAAGAACTATATTCAACCTAAAACGGAAGAGTTAAAACTATGTGTTGAACATTCTTTCTTGTTGTCTTTCTCACAGGTAGACAATGATGGTGATGGTACAACAGACCAGCGCCCTATCAATGAAGGAGACCCAGATGGTGGTGTTGGCGCTAAGCCTGGTTGGTTTGGAGAGTTTGATGACGAGGATGATTCTTGGTGATGGTGAGATATTTACCTCGGAATCTTGTATTCATTGAAATTGAAAGAGGATTCAACGAATAAAGATTTATCTTAAAACAACCATTTCTTTTTTCTTCAATAGACGTTTTGTGATAACTCAATTGAGCATCTTTTACATTGTAAAAGATGCCTTTTTGGTCTCTAAAAGATGTCTTTTCATCGTGTAAAATGAGGCTAATGACAGGTTTGTTTGTATCGAATCATTTTTCCATTGATTCTCATCGAAATAATGGAGCATACCATAAAGAATTGTCACAATCGTGTGTTGCTTACAGATGATGTGTTGTATTGGTCATTATTTCATCCAAGATTGACAAGGGAAATCCTTATGCTTAGGTAGATTTTTAAGGCAAGAGGTCATGTGAAATTAACTTTTACTTGGTTTTAGGTATTGGTTTTTACGTCGCTTTTTTATAACTTTGCAAACGTTAGATTTATTTAATAAGATTGTATTAAGATGAAAATGAAGTTATTTTTATTGCCTGTTACGATGCTGTTTGCTGTGGTAACACCGAGCAAAGCGCAAACAGAGAGTCCGTTTGACTCCGTACAACAGATTAAGGAAGTTGTCATTAGTACGACTCGTATACCTGAGATGAAGTCGAATGCTGCCGCTTCTGTGACGATAATCGACCACAATCAGATTGCTGCAATGGCTAAGATTGCTCCGGATATGTCTAAACTTCTTGGTTTGCTTACACCTGGAATGGCCCTCTCAAGCAATACAACGAGTTCACGCTCACAGTCACTTCGTGGTCGTAGTGCCTTGATTTTGATTGATGGAATCCCGCAGTCGACCCCACTAAGATCTACGGATAGAGACATCCGAACGATTGATGTTTCGGCCATAGACCATATAGAAGTGGTGAAGGGTTCAACGGCTTTATATGGCAATGGGGCTATCGGCGGACTCATAAACATTATTACCAAGAAAGATGTTACAGGCAAATCGATTGCCGGACAAACATCGCTCTCGGGGTCAACCTATAACTTTTTCCGTCAGAAACGCGGTCAGGGATATCGTCTGAACCAGCAGTTGTATGGCACAGTAGGCAAATTTGACTACCTTGTTAATGGCGCTTTTGGTCGCACAGGAAGTAGCATTGACGGCTCAGGACAGTTTATTTCTCCGCGTTATGGCCTTGGAGATACCTATACAACGAATGCACTTGTGAAGTTAGGCTATGCACTTTCGCCCAAGAATCGATTGGAGTTCATGTATAATTTCTATCGCAGTCTGCAAGATACAAAGCTAATTCCTTCAGCAGGTAAGTATCTTGAGAAGCCAGCTATAGGCATTTTGGGCAACAAAGACCCTCAAGCCGTAGACGAAGGCACGCGTTATAATCACAATTCTTACTTGAAATTCACCTCACGTGAACTCTTTTCACACACTGATTTCGAAGCATCCATCTTTGGATCAAGCTTATATACCATCTTCGACTTCCGCAAAGCGAACCCCGCTCAGCCGCGTTGGGAAGGTACAAGCGGTCAATCGGCAGTGAAAGATCGTAAGTTTGGTTTCAGAACTCAATTCAGTTCGCGTCTTATTTTTTCTGATAACGCCTTCACACATCTTGTTTATGGCTACGACTATCTATTCAACAAGACAGCTCAACCGCTTGTAGACGGTCGCTATTGGATGCCTTGGCTGACGAGCAACAACCATGCTTCATTCCTCCAAACGAAGACAACGCTGTGGCAATGGCTTAATGTTAAGTTTGGTGCGCGCTATGATTTCATTAATGTTCGCGTGCCAAATTATGACGTGCTTCGCAACAAAGTGACCGATCCCGAGGTGCATGTGGCAGGCGGATCACTAAGATATAACAATGTATCTTTCAACGTTGGAGTCTCTTATAACAAGGTGGCTGCCTTCCAACCCTTTGTTGCTTACTCACAAGGATTCTCTATTTTTGACTTAGGACGCACGCTTCGTGCAGCCAAAGCTGACGTGTTATCGAAGATTTCTACAGCCCCAGTGAAGACAAATAACTATGAGATTGGTGCTTATTCTGATATCAACCATTGGCTGCAACTAAGCGGATCATTCTTCTATACCTATTCAAAACTTGGCAGCGACCTTAAGATTGAGAATGGTTTCTGGGTAGTTAACCGCACACCTCAACAGGTTTATGGCGTTGAACTCAGTGCCGACGCGCGCATCTTGCCTAATCTTAAGGCAGGAGCAAACTTCTCTTGGTTTGAAGGAAAGCTCAAATCGTCTACCGGAAAGTGGGATACGTATATGTCGAATATCTCAATCCCTGCCGCAAAGTTGGGCATGTATGTCAACTATTCGCCTATAGAAAACACCTATTTGCAGTTGCAATATGTGCACACGGGTAAGCGAAACCGCTTTGCTCCGAATGCTTCGGGCGTATATAATGAAGGAGAAGGTATTGTGAGACGTATCAATCTGTTGAACCTTATGGCTGGTGTGAAGGTGAAATCATGGGACTTTAGTCTGGCTGTTTCCAACTTATTGAACTATACTTACTATACGCCTGCTTCGATGTTGATGGCACGTAACGCCGAATATGCACATGCCGACGGCCGTAACATCACTCTTACCGTGGGCTTTAGATATTGATTTTATAGGCTGACTATTCAGCAATGGTTTGACGGTGCCATAGCAGAGAGAAACCATCGACAGCGAGTTTAATATTATTTCAAAGGCTCACGCTTCCTCATTTTATTGGGAAATGTGAGCCTTTTTCTTTATAGTTTGTCTTAAAGATAATGTGAATGCAAATCTTTTTAGACTTCAAGAGCGGTGTTATTCAAAAAATTCTCGGTTGGTCTTTACGTCATACCATCCTGCAATGCCATCCTTTTTGATAGTATAGAAAGACTTCGTTACACGCTCAATGCTATCATAAACGGGTGTTGTGTCGCGTGGAAAGAGCCCTATTTTATGGTCTTTATAGAAATAAATCAGTCCATCTTCTTTAAGAATGACTTGGTCATTGTCTATTGGAAGCAATACTTTCCCCGTGCATTTCACGACAGGGTAGAGATAAACGGGATCCTTCCAATCATCCTTTTTCGGCATAATGCACTTGGGTTCTACGTATTTTGGTTGGACATAATCATAGGCAATAATACCAAATTTGCCTTTCCTGCCTACACGAATCCACTGTGGATGGATATTGAGTTGATGAAGAATGTCGCTGTTTTCACTGCGTGTGAACTCCTTACTCCAGTTAAGGAAGGTCACAGAGTCTGTTGAAAGGCAGCCTGAAAGCAGGTAGCGTTTGTCCTCTTCTTCCCGAGTTCCAGGACCAAAAAGATAGTATTTCATGAGGTGTTCGCCCTTCTTCTTGATAAGAGAATACGTCCATTTCGCTACTGTTCCACACACAAAGATTGGATATTTCGTGGGTTCTTTAATCTGTTCTCCCATCTCATTGTAGTAGGCTGCACCCTGTTGGTTTAGCACTTCAATACATCCCACTTTGCATTCTGCAATCTCATGCACCATTCTTGGCTTTCCAAGTTGAAGTTTTTCTAAGTAGAGATTGAACACATCGATATCATTTCCGCGTGTGGCGACAATGAAACGGCTGTCACAACGGATAGAATCGTAGGTCTCTTTCAAAACATTTTGTCCCAATAAGTTCAGCAGATTATACTTTCCTTGGGCTGTTTCCGTTTGGACATATTTGCTATTTAAGGAGAAATATAGGAAGTCATAAGGACTTGCTTCGGCATATTTCGCAGGGGCAGGAGATAGTTTTGCAGCGGTTGTTTCAGAGTGAACCTTATACAAAAGGCCTCCTTTGGCGTCTGGAAACATGATATAGGAGACATCTCTATCATAGAAAATGAAGACATTTTTACCATTTTTAAGCGTCAAAACCAATGGTAAGAGGAAATCAGAACGCACCGAACGCCAGGTTTTAAGCGTATCAGGAACGGTCTTAGATAGTGTAAATTGATGGTTATATCGCTCTTTTTCACCATAGAAAAGCTGTTGAACGATGCTGAGATCAGGTCTTAAGAATTTCAACATATAGGTGACACTATCGGCATCACGACGCCATTTCTTATTGTCGTGCACCACAAACGACTTCCCCATAAAGGTGTTCAGAGGCGTTGACTGTAAGTCGTTTACCTCGTAAAATACTTCATTTTGGGCTTCAATATTATTGAGTGTAAGCGTATCTTCGTCAGAAAAGAGTTTCCAATTCACCAGCAACTTATTAGGATAATCATTGTCTTTGGTTTTCTTTATGTCTATATTTAATCGCTTTTGTATATAGCGTTGCTCACCTATTTTCGTATAAACCATCACCTCATATCGGTTCCTACTAAACCCAATAGCATCTGCATTAGGAATTGAAAACTGTTGTTGTGCATGCGAAGTCAAGGCAAAACACAGGCATAAAAGAATAAAGTTGAGTTGTCTTTTCATACGTTTTGACTGTTTATTTTGCAGACAAAGATAAACAATCTCAAAGGGAAAACGAAACTTTTTGAATGAAAAAATGGGATGAAGGGAGTGAGTATTCTAAGAAAAAGCAGCTTTGTCGTAAGCCTTTCTGATAGATATTCGTGCATAATTTTCTTGCATATATCGCAAAAAATGACGAATATTGCACTATAAAATCAGATTTTCAGTATCATAAGCACTATCAATAGATGTTCGTAAAAGCTTTGAAATACCGCGTCAAATGGATTTGGAATTGGATTCATCGCATGGGATATTCGCGTGGATTTGGCGTTCAATCTCCCTCAGCCTATAGCTTTATACGCTATGTTTTGACGGAACATTATCCCTATTATGCTTATGATGAGCTGAAAATGAGATTCAAATCATCCGATCATGCCACGAAGAAGAAGGGGCGACTCTATTTCCGTTTGGCCAACTATGCACAGGCTTCGCATTGGTTTGACTATCATTCGGCAGAACAACCTTATGCTGCTTATGTGCATGAAGGGTGTCGAAAGACAGTCTTTCAAGCAATAGATGGCAAGACGATTCCTAACGCGTTTCGTATCGCAAGGCTATCGATGACCGAGGATTATCAGGCTGTTTATGAGGCACTTTGCAAGGTGGCAACAGATGATTCCATTCTCATTTTAGAGGGAATCAACGATAACAAGGACACAAAAGCATTCTGGAAACGTGTGCAAGAGAGTCAAAAGGCCACGCGAACTTACGATCTTTTTCTGTGTGGAATCATTGTTTTCGACACGTCAAAGCATAAACATCATTACATTGTTAACTTCTAATTATAGGCTGTTTGCAATGAAAACGCATAGTCTTTTGTAGCTTTTCTCTATGTAAAACTCTCGATAAGGAGCCATATATTCAGCAGCGTTACGATGCCAGCTAAGCCATAAAGGAAGAGCTTATTAGGCAAACTGTTGGCATATTTGCCCATAACGCGGGGTGAAGAGGTTAAACTTATCTGCAGAAACATCGTGAAAGGCAACTGAATTGATAGGAACATTTGCGATACAATCAGGCCTTTGAACGGGTCACCAATAAAGAATATCAACAGCAAAGCTATGCCAAGAGACAACACAATGCCTACAATGGAGTGCGTATCTTTGGCATTATACGACTCGCCGAATAGCCCAGAGAAGATACTTCCGGCTGCCATTCCACTCGTGATTGTGCTGGATATGCCGGCAAGGAGTAAGGCAATAGCAAAGATATTGGCTGCATTGTGCCCGAGAAGTGGGTGGAGCATGGCCTGCGCTTGAGCCAGTTCTTCGACATGTTGGCCATGAGCGAAGAACGTAGTTGCCGCAAGTAAGATCATGGCAGAATTGATTGCCCACCCCACAATCATGGAAAACAGCGTGTCAAAGAATTCATATTTCAACATGTGTTGAATGCGTTTGTCTCCTTCTAAGTGTATTTCTCGGCTCTGAACTATCTCAGAATGCAAGAAGAGATTATGTGGCATCACGACGGCACCCAATACACTCATGATGATCATTAGCGACCCTTCAGGAACTGAAGGCACAAAAGCGCCCTCCAAAGCTGACGGCCAATGCACGTCAACTAAAAAGAGTTCATAGATAAACGACAGGCCAATCATCGATACAAATCCTATGATAGCGCGTTCCATTTTCTTATAACTGTTCGTGAAAAGCATAATGAGTGTGGCCACCGTTGTAAGCACTGCACCCGTTGGAATGCTTATACCGAAGAGCATTTGTAACGCGATTGCACCGCCTAATATCTCTGCAAGTGAGGTCGAGATGCTGGCTAAAATCGCGCTCACCACAATGGGACGACCTGCCCATTTGGGTGAATATTTAACGGCAGCTTCACTTAAACACAGGCCGGTTACAATGCCAAGATGGGCCACATTGTGTTGAAGGGCGATGAGCATAATCGTTGATAGTGTCACCACCCAAAGCAAAGTGTAGCCATATTCCGACCCCGCGGCAAAGTTACTTGCCCAGTTTCCCGGGTCGATAAAGCCCACAGTAACGAGTAATCCCGGTCCAATATATTTGAAAATGTCTAAGGCTCCCAGCACATGTGGGTGGTCCTTGCGACGTAATTCTTTGATAATATTCTTCATTTTTCTTTGTTTTCTTTCTTTAATTTGTTACGACAAAGATACGATAAGAAAGGGAAACTTGAAACCAAATGATGCAATTAATTCTGTAATTAACCAAGAAATCACTTGTTATTATGACGAAAAAGTTTTATATTTGCAAGCAAGTGCCATGCTTTTATGTTTCTAATACCTAAAAATTGGCATTGACTATAGATATAGAAATCGTTGAATATCAATGAGAAAACCAATGAAACAGTTGTTAAAACCCTTGTTCCTTGTCCTTTTATGTGTATGGAGTTTATCCCTACATGCTGACGTTTTTAAAGGTATTGTCATAGATGCTGAAACACGACAACCCTTGAGTGGTGTCACCATTAAAGCCGTTCAGAGTGGTCAAGGCAGTGATAATTGGACCATAACTAACGATTATACAAGCGACAGTCTCGGTCATTTTGTAGCAGATGTATGGATGGAAGGGCGAATCGCTTTCACGTTTTCAAGCATTGGTTATCACTCTACTCGTATCGTGGATTATGGCTATGGTATGGAAAGTTCGGATTCCGTTGATATGGGCACAATAGCACTTCATCCCACAGCCATCATGCTTCAAAAGGTTCAAGTGAGTGCAAAGATGCCGCGTATCACCATGAGTGGCGACACCGTTGTGTTCCATCCAGAGGCTTTTAAGTTAGAAGAGGGCGACCGACTTGACGTGCTTATCCGCAAACTTCCTGGCGTTGAACAACGCAATGGGCAGCTCTTTTGGAACGGAAAGCCCATTCGGCTCAAGATGAATGGTAAGGATGTCTTTGGTGGAGGAAGCATTCTTGGCCAGCTTCCTGTAGTAGCTGCCGACAAGATTAAACTCTATGAGAAGCAATCTGAGCTTGCAAAGCACACGGGAAATGACGATGGTGATGGCCAGCAAGTACTTGATATACAAGTGAAACCCAATTTCCTTGATAAATGGTTTGGCTTTGCCAGTGCCGATCTTCGCACGAAACGGGAGTATCAAGTGCAGCTACGTGCCTCGCGATTGAGTGATAAAAATCCCGTAATGGCCTATGGAAACCTCAACAATGAGAACTATGCCACCGCCTATGGGCAGTCATGGGCAACGATGTGGCCTATTGATTATTATGGTCGAAACCAATATGGAACAGTGAATTATCAGCATAACTGGCAGCTGAAGGACGCGAAAGAAGGCACCGAAAACTATATAAACTTTGGCCCAAGTATGGCTCATCGTGATGGCTGGGGCACGGATGTAGAGAGCACCGACTATTTCCTTCCAGGGCAACAACGCTCGTTTTCGCTCATGAACAATGCGCATAAAAACCATGAACTCGTACCGTCATTCAACTCTGAAGGCTCATTTTATACGGATGAAAAGAATCAGTTCTCCTATAATTTGATGTTAGAATTCACAAAAGGCAATAGGCATAATGAGACCCATCGTGCTCAGTTTGACGATGACCCCTATCAGTTTGCCGACAATCCACTGGCAGAAAGTGCGACAGCACCATTTGGTTCGCCGCTCTATCAGCACCTAACGATGCGCGATGATAGCCACGTTGACACGAGAACTAAGCAGACAAATCTGCATCTCGACATGCATTGGGCGCACTTCTTAGGTGAGAAAGGACGTTATGGTCTTGGCACTTCAACGACCTATAAAGATGATTTCAGCCGCATGAATAGCCGTAGAGATGTTTCCAGTCCACACGGATTAAACTATCAAATGTGGCAATATGGCCACAATTCTGGCGTCGACTGGCAGTCTTCTTTGAGTGAAAACCTTTCGTATTGGTTTGATAAAAACTTTATGGTTGAGGTCACAAATGAAACCGAATATAAATATCTGCGCCATCGAAATCATTTTTATGCAGACACCGATGCCTTCTATGTGGTTGGCGATCGGCCTACAACTCTCGACCCAGCAAACTCACTTCTTGAGCACACTCGCCTGTGGAAGAATAGTGTTAAGTTGGGAACGCTGTTGAAATTCAATAAAAAACTCATGCTCAAGTCTAATCTCTCATGGATTAGTCAGCGTGAAACCACCAACTATCTCCGTGGTCGTTTGGACACGATGGCACGTCGGGTGAGCAATATTTTCAACCCAGAAGTGAAGCTGCAATGGAAGAATGGACGTCGTGCTTCGTTTGATTTGTCTTGGCTTTATGAAACAAAGCTGCCGGAGTTATTATCCACTTTAGACTATGAAGACAGCACCGATCCCTTGTATATCACCATGGGAAATGCTCGCCTTAAACGCGAACACGACTATTTGTTTGAACTCCGTCATCATCGACTTTTCCCAAGATTGCAGCTCAATTTGATGCTAAAGGTGAGCTATGGACACACGATTAATCCTGTGGTTTCAGCCTTTTGCTACAATCCTTCCACGGGAGTTTATCGCACAAAACCCATGAATACGCCCAGCCATAACCGCTATAATGCAGAGCTTGACTACGACCAAGGGCTTGGCATCTCATGGCGTTTGCATAATAAGATGACGGCTGAATGGGCACGTTCTTATGGTTATCTGCTCGCCACGAACTTCAATCAGCCCCTTCACCTCAATCCTCTTAGCCGCTTTACCTATAAAGATAACATGGAACTTAGCTATGAAAAGCAGAGTCTTTCGGTGAAACCTTATGTAGAGTTTACTTACAATCGCTATCGTTATCAGGCTTCAACCATCAACAACTCTGACCTCATCAGGTGTGACTTTGGCTTGAAAACAGTCTATACAAAGGACCATTTTGAGTTTACATCTAACGTGCATGACCTGTTCCGTTCGGGTTATCTGATGCGCGAATTTAATGGTCATCGTTGGCTATGGGACATTGATGTGGTGTATAAAATGCTGAAAAACAAGGCAGCTATCATATTGAAAGTGGCTGATATTTTCAATCGTGACACGTCTTTCTCCAATGTGTCTGAGGCCTATAGTCGCACGGAAAAGTGGCATGATACGAATCATCGCTACATCTCACTCACATTTGGTTATCAGTTAGACCCAAAGCCACAGCATAAATAAAGCCTTTTCTTTTGAAAATGATTTGCGTCATTTCACGGCATGATTTCCCTCATTTTAGGCGATGAAATGGGGGAAAACACGAGGTCATTTGCCATAGATTGCGTGATGAAAAAATAGGCCGATGCCTATAAGTGCAGGGGCTTGTTCCTTTGTTTCCAAGTTGATGGTTTCCACTTTACAATGCCCTTTTCTGTGCAATATAGGCTTTCAGTCCTTCATCTCCCAGCACATCAATGTCATCATAGAGGCCAAGAATGAAGCGACCAATGCCAAGATAGCTCATCACATCGGTCTCAAGAATCCAATGATAATCGTCTTCTGGGGTGAAAAATGCCGATGAAATGGGATATTCTTCAAGCATAAGGTTGTAGGAAAGCTGTCCCATTCGGAGCCGAATAGTGTAGCGTTGCTCTCCCGAAAAGCCAAACATATCGGTAAAAACGCTTTTATGTTTGTCGGAATGTATCCATGGTGCGTCGTAGATTTCAACCTTTCCGATGCGTGCCAACTTAAAAGTCTTGTTCGTTCCAGAGGCTAATTCATAGCAACGTACATCCTGATGATCATTTAAAAAGAGGAAAGGCTCAACGACACGGTCACTGAATGAGTGGCTGTGGGGAGAGGAATAATGATGCAAACAAACAATATGTTTGCTGTTGATAGCCGTTGTCAGGTCGCTAAGGTTTTGCATTAGTTTCTTCTTATAGCGTGAATCCGTGACAAGACGCAAGTCATACGTGCGCTCCAACTTATTCTTTATAGACGCAATGGTAGGGCTCTTGGTGTCGGCACCCGAGGCTAACTGATGCAGTAAAGCAGCCTCTGCCTTCGTGAAATTGACGGCAGTCGTGATGCGACGGAAGAAGGGTGAGTGTGGATCAAGTCGATAATAATTGCCATTTCTAACGACATTAAAACCATAATCGCGTAGAAATTGCAGATAGTAATAAAGGTTACGACGCGTGCATTGCAAATGTTCACACAAATCATTTGCTGTATAATCTGTGCCATCGGTCATCAAAAGAATGAGCGTAAGCTCGTTGCCAAGTTTCTTCATAGAGTTGATTCCTTACCCAATCTCACGGAAAGGGTGGGGTGTTCGTTTGATATTGCTATGTTGTTTCAATACTTTCCATGATATGAAAGAAGAGAAAGAATGCTATTTAAACATCAATTCTCCTTCGTCAAGTTCGTGCTTTCTCCCTTTGGAAAGGTTTGGGTGGGTGTTAAAACTCTTGCGATGTAACGCGCAAAGTCCATACTTCTCTATGCCCTGATAATGCGTTTTTGTGGGATATCCCTTGTTTTTCTCCCAGCCATAGAAGGGGAATCGCTCGGCCTGTTCAGTCATATAGTCGTCTCGATAAGTTTTTGCGAGGATGCTGGCCGCTGCAATACTCAGATATTTTCCATCGCCTTTGACAATACAAGTGTGAGGAAGAATCTTACCTTCATTGGGTAATCCCTTGCCGATGACATAGGGATCGAAGTGGTTTCCGTCGACAATGACTGTCTCAGGACGCAGGTTTAGTTGGTCCAAGGCACGGTGCATGGCTAAGAAACTGGCGTGAAGAATGTTGATGTTATCAATCTCTTCGGGCGTGGCTACACCCACTGCCCAAGCTAACGCCTCATGTTCTATCTGCTCGCGCAAGGCATAACGTTGTTTGGCGGTAAGCTTTTTACTGTCGTTTAACAATGGATTCACATAGTCAGTGGGCAGGATAACGGCGGCAGCGACCACGTTTCCGGCTAAGCATCCACGGCCTGCTTCGTCGCAACCCGCTTCAATCAACCCACTATTGAGATAGGGAAGGAGCATTATATTGTTAATAATTGTTATGTGTTAACACTTTTAACAGGTGTAGATTTGATGTGAAAAGATACTTCCATGCTTCCATTTAACTTTGCAATCGTAATTGAAGATGAACAAAAAACAACTGAAAATATGGAAAAGAATATCTATCTTGAGTGTGAACAACATCAGTCATCACAAAGTCTACGCCAATTTATTGTGCGCCTGAAAGACATTGTTTGTCGCCCCGTTAGGTGGTTTTCAGCGTATTATTCGGCTGTGCTCGGGCGAGAAATCAGCATGCGTCAGACCCTGCATCTGCTCAATGCGCAGTTGGCTTTCGTGTTTGTTGTGTTGCCAGCAGACATCAGTTTTGTGGCCAGAGCCGTTTGTTGTGGTTGGCTGTTGAAGGCTGTCATGGCGTGTCGCAAGTCACTTTAGAACATGGTTGAGATGCGTTTAATGCCTGCAACGAGTGCATCGACCTCTTCTTTTGTGTTGTAGAGGGCGAAACTTGCACGTGAGGTTCCGAGCACACCCAAGCGATTCATGAGTGGTTGTGCACAGTGATGACCCGTTCGAATGGCTATACCTAAGCGGTCAAGTAAGGTTCCCATGTCCATGTGATGAATGTCACGGAGTTGGAAACTGATAACCGCGTCGTGGTGAAGTCGCGTCACATCAGCGTGTGAAGGCACGCCAAAGAGCTTCATGCCTTCAATCATTTGGAGTTGTGAAATGGCATAACGTGTGAGCTCTTCTTCATGCTTTTGTATAGCATCCATGCCCAAAGCAGAAACATAATCGAGGGCTGTGGCAAGGCCGGTAGTGGCAATGTAGTCGGGTGTTCCAGCCTCAAACTTCAATGGTGGGCGTTCAAAAGTTGACTTTTCAAAGCTCACATGTTCAATCATTTCGCCTCCTCCTTGGTATGGCGGGAGTTTATCGAGCCAGGTTTCTTTGCCATAGAGTACGCCAATTCCGGTTGGACCGTAAACCTTATGCCCGCTAAACACAAAGAAATCGCAGTCCAACTGTTGCATGTCGACCTTGAAATGAGGAGTGCTTTGCGCCCCATCTACAACGACGGGAATGTTGTGTTCGTGGGCAATGCGGATAACTTCTTCGACAGGATTGATTGTACCGAGCACGTTGCTAACGTGAGAGATGCTGACAATCTTAGTCTTTTGACTAATCATTTTCTCGAAAGCTTGCAAGTCCATTGCACCGTTATCATCCATAGGAATGACTTTCAACACAATGCCTTTTCGGGGTTGTTGGAGTTGCCAGGGCACGATATTGGAATGGTGTTCGACGGTAGAGACGATGACTTCATCGCCTTCTTGCATGAAAGCTTCACTGAAACTTGAGGCTATTAGGTTTAATCCTTCGGTGGTTCCACGTGTGAAAACAATCTCGTTTACACTCTTTGCATTAATGAATTTGCGTACGGTTTCGCGCGCACCTTCATGGAGTTCGGTTGCTTGTTGGCTGAGCCAGTGCACACCGCGATGTACATTGGCGTTGACATTCAAGTATTCTTCGCGCATCTTGTCAAGCACACAAAGTGGCTTTTGCGTAGTTGCGGCATTGTCAAGATAGACAAGTGGCCGGTCGTAAACCATGCGGGAAAGGATTGGAAAGTCCTTTCTTATCTTATTTAAATCATAATCCATAATGCAAATTTAATAGTGATTGCGGGCTTACTCTTTACCCAATGAGAAACACTAAAGGCTGTTTGAGGGAGTGAACGATTCAAATTGAAATGATGAAGCTCTTTCTTTCAGCGCGTAGAGGTAGGCTTTTAACGGCCTACTTACACAGCTGGCATCCCTCACATTTATTCAATTCTCCGCGGAAACGCTTTTCAACGAGGTGATGAAGTCTGTCGCGCAGTGGTTCAAGTTCCATTTTATCGATGACTTCATTGACGAAAGCGAACTCCAAAAGCAGCTTAGCCTCTTTGAGACTGATACCGCGTTGCTGCATATAGAATAAGGCAGCATCGTTCAATTGGCCTACCGTTGAACCATGAGCACACTTGACATCGTCGGCATATATCTCGAGCATAGGCTGTGTGTACATGCGAGCCGTCTTGGCAGCACAAAGGTTTTGATTGGTCTCTTGACTGCTTGTTTTCTGTGCTTCCTGGCGAACAAGCACACGACCGGCAAAGGCTCCAACAGCGTGGTCATCGAGAACATACTTATAAAGTTCGTTACTTGTGCAGTGAGGAACCTGATGATCGATGAGCGTATTATTGTCAACGTGTTGCTGTTTGTCGGCAACCACACAACCATTGCAATGACATTCGGCGCCTTCTCCTTTGAAAACAAGGTCAAGGCGATTGCGCGTTACTCCATTGTGTAGGGTGATTACGTTGTGGTTTACACGGCTGTTGGCCTGTTGTTCGATGTAAACATTGCTGACACGGGTGTTCTTAAAGTGAGTCTCTTCAAGACAGTTGAGTTCTAAGTGAGCATTTTCGCCCACATAAACCTCAATAACTTGGGTTGAAAGAAACCGGCGATCGTCGGCAGCATGGTCACAAAACAGGAACTTCGCTTCGGCATTTTGCTCCATGATAATCAGCACACGGCGGTTTACCATGAGGTCAACATCAGCACGAAGCATGTTGATGACCTGAATGGGTCGGTCTATTTTAACATTCTTCGGAACATATACGAGCAGACCATCTTGGGCTAACATCGTGTTCAACGCCGTGATTCCGTCTTCTTGAGTGTTTGCAAGTTTGGCGTAATATTTAGCAATGAAATCAGGCTTTTCAGTCGCTACATGACACAACGAATCAATGATAACGCCCTCGGGCAGGTGAGCTGAGGGAAGCATTTTTGTGTAAAAGGTGTCATTAATGATGAAATAGAGCGAGGTACTCAAGTTGGGTACGTCGCATTTGAAAGCCTCGTAAGGGTCTACGGGGATAGCAAGGCGGTTGAGGTTGAGCCCATAGTTGGGGGCAAACAGAGCCGCCATGTCGGTATATTTGTAACGTTCTACCTTGCGTGTGGGGAATCCTTGTGCTTTGAAATCATTGAAAGCACGGTCGCGCACAGCGTTGAGTGGCTCGGCAGAATGACGCTTGATGGCATCTGATTGCTCTTGATAGAGGTCGATATATTGCTGTTCACTGTTCATGATTCTCCTCCTTTGTTATTCTCCATACTGTGCATCGGCTTCCTCTTTAATCCAATCATAGCCGTGCTGCTCAATCTCTTTAGCCAGTTCATGGCCTGCAGTTTTGACGATACGACCATTATAAAGCACGTGAACGAAATTCGGTTTGATCATATCCAACAGGCGTTCATAGTGCGTAATCACGATAGCTGAAGTCTTATCGGTATGCATTTTGTTCACTCCATCGGCTACAATGCGCATAGCATCTACGTCAAGGCCAGAGTCGGTTTCATCGAGTATGCTCAGCGTTGGCTCTAACATTGCCATCTGAAAGATTTCATTTCGCTTCTTTTCTCCACCAGAAAAACCTTCATTAACTGAACGATGTGACAACTTACTATCTAAGTCAACAAGCTTCCGTTTCTCTCGCATGAGCTTCATAAAGTCGGCAGTATTCAACGGCTCTTGACCCAAATATTCGCGCTTTGCATTAATAGCGGCGCGCATAAAGTTGGTCATTGACACGCCAGGTATCTCCACTGGATATTGGAAAGAGAGGAAGATCCCGGCGCGAGCTCGGTCCTCTGGTTTCATTTGTAGTAGGTCTTGACCATTGAAAATGGCTTCACCTGCAGTGACAGTATATAGTGGATTGCCCGTTAAAACAGCGCTTAAAGTTGACTTACCAGAGCCATTTGGTCCCATAATAGCATGGGTTTCACCATCTTTAACGGTGAGGTTGATGCCCTTTAATATCTCTTTGCCAGCAATGGTGGCATGTAAATTTCTTACTTCTAACATTCTTTTTAAATCAAAAATTGTTGTTATTATCGTTTATCCTACAGTTCCTTCAAGACTTACACTCAATAGTTTTTGTGCCTCAACAGCAAACTCCATTGGCAACTTATTAAGCACTTCTTTGGCATATCCATTGACGATGAGGCCTACAGCCTGCTCTGTTGGTATGCCACGTTGATTGCAATAGAAAAGTTGTTCTTCGGATATCTTGGAGGTAGTTGCTTCATGTTCAATGACAGCGGTATCGTTATGAATGTCCATATAAGGGAAGGTGTGGGCACCACAATTACTTCCTAACAGCAGAGAGTCACACGAACTGTAGTTTCGAGCGTTATCCGCGTTGGCCGTAGCACGTACAAGTCCTCGGTAGGAATTTTGGCTATGACCGGCTGAGATGCCTTTAGAGATGATGGTAGATTTGGTGTTTTTTCCCATGTGTATCATCTTTGTACCAGTATCTGCCTCTTGAAAGTTATTCGTAACTGCCACACTATAGAATTCGGCAACAGCGTTATCACCACGTAAGATGCAAGAAGGATATTTCCAGGTGATAGCAGAACCCGTTTCCACTTGAGTCCAACTCAGTTTAGAATTGACGCCACGTAGGTCGCCACGCTTTGTGACTAAGTTCAACACTCCACCCTTTCCGTGCTCATCTCCGGGGTACCAGTTCTGCACAGTAGAGTATTTTACCTCTGCATTGTCTTTCACAATGATTTCTACAATGGCTGCATGAAGCTGATTTTCATCACGCATTGGTGCGGTGCATCCTTCGAGATAACTTACATAAGCGTTATCTTCTGCGACGATAAGTGTACGTTCAAATTGTCCCGTGTTACGTGCGTTGATACGGAAATAACTGCTGAGTTCCATTGGACAACGAACGCCTTTAGGGATATAAACGAATGAACCATCGCTGAAAACTGCACTATTAAGCGCTGCAAAATAGTTGTCGCGATAGGGGACTACACTACCCAAATATTCCTTAACCAAGTCTGCATGTTCCTTAACGGCCTCTCCAATGCTACAAAAGATGATTCCTTTTTCGCGGAGTTTTTCTTTGAATGTTGTCTTCACAGATACTGAATCCATGATAGCATCAACAGCCGTTCCACTAAGAGCCAACCGCTCTTCGAGTGGGATTCCTAACTTGTCGAAAGTCTTTTCGAGTTCAGGATCAATCTCTTTATTCTTGGGTTTCTTGGCCAATGGGTCTGCATAGTAAGATATTGCCTGGTAGTCTATCTCGGGAAGATGCACATGTCCCCATGTGGGTTGCTTGAGATCTTTCCAATATTCATAAGCTTTCAGGCGGAAATCTAACAACCATTCGGGCTCTCCTTTCTTCTTAGAGATGAGACGAACAACGTCTTCGTTGAGTCCCTTTTCTATGATATCAGTTTGTACATCAGTGGTAAAGCCGAACTCATATTTCTTTTCTGCCACCTGTTTTACAAACTTATTTTTCTCTTTTTCTGCCATTTCTAAATTCCTGAATTTATGGAATGGTATAACAAAATGTATACCATTATTGAATTGGTAACATTTGTTATTAACCACAATAGTGACACCCTGTCTTTAATGGAGAGTGTCACTACCTTATTATATATATGTAGAGAGGAGGTCATCTCAAGTTTGACATGACCTCTCTACAATGTTTACAGTTTCTGTTCTACCTCAATTTCAGTAAAGGTTTCAATAATATCACCCTCCATGATATCGTTAAAGTTGACAAGACTCAAGCCACATTCCATACCCATCGGAACTTCTTTCACATCGTCTTTATAACGTTTCAGGGCATTGATTTCAGCCGTACGGATTACTATTCCGTCGCGAACCACGCGGGCTTTATCCTTGGCATGTACCTTACCTTCAGTCACTAAGCCACCTGCAATCGTTCCAACTTTGGAAATCTTGAATACTTGTTGTACTTCAACTTGACCGGTAACAATCTCTTTCTTCACTTTATCGAGCATACCAACCATGGCACTCTTGATGTCATCGATAGCGTCGTAGATGATAGAATAGGTGTTAATCTCAACACCTTCTCGGTCAGCTAAGCGGCGTGCATCAGACGAAGGACGAACCTGGAAGCCTACGATGACAGCGTCAGAAGCACTGGCTAACATGACATCGTTCTCGCTTATTTGTCCTACTGCCTTGCTAATGACATTCACTTGTACCTTTTCTGTTGAGAGCTTTATAAACGAATCGCTCAATGCTTCGATAGAACCATCAGTGTCACCCTTAACAATAATGTTCAACTCATGGAACTCGCCACGAGCAATTCTGTGTGAGATGTCGCCAAGTGTCAGGCGCTTCTGCGTTCTCAATCCTTGCTCTCGCTGCAATTGTTCGCGTTTGTTTGCAATCTCTCGAGCCTCTTGTTCTGACTCCAATACATGGAATAAGTCTCCTGCAGTAGGTGCTCCATTGAGCCCAAGTATAATGGCTGGTTCAGATGGTCCGGCTTCAGTGATGCGCTGATTACGTTCATTAAACATCGCCTTTATACGTCCCCAACTGGTTCCTGCAATAACAATATCTCCAATCTTTAGTGTGCCATTGCTCACAAGAACTGTACTAACATAACCGCGACCCTTATCAAGTGATGACTCAATAATAGTTCCGGTAGCCTTCCGATTGGGGTTCGCCTTGAGGTCAAGCATCTCTGCTTCGAGCAGCACTTTATCGAGAAGAGCGTCTACTCCGACACCTTTCTTTGCACTAATCTCTTGGCATTGGTATTTACCTCCCCATTCTTCAACGAGCAAATTCATGTTGGCTAAGTCCTCACGAATCCTGTCTGGGTTCGCTCCCGGCTTATCAATCTTGTTGATTGCAAATACCATCGGCACGCCCGCTGCTTGTGCATGAGCGATTGCTTCCTTTGTTGTTGGCATCACAGAGTCATCTGCTGCAATGATGATAATAGCGATATCAGTTACCTGAGCGCCACGAGCACGCATGGCAGTAAAGGCTTCATGTCCTGGAGTATCAAGGAAAGTAACCTTCTGGCCATTCTTAAGTGTAACACCATAGGCTCCAATGTGCTGGGTGATACCACCTGCTTCACCGGCAATTACGTTAGTGTTTCGGATATGGTCAAGCAGTGAAGTCTTACCATGATCGACGTGTCCCATGACGGTAACGATTGGTGCACGTGGCACAAGGTCATTCTCGTCGTCTACGTCTTCGCTTACGGCTTCCTGCACTTCTGCACTGACATACTCGGTCTTGAAACCGAATTCATCGGCTACCATGTTAATAGTTTCCGCGTCAAGTCGCTGGTTTATAGACACCATTATGCCTACACTCATCAGCGTAGAGATAACTTGTGTCACGCTGATATCCATCATTGTAGCCAATTCACTGACGGTAACAAACTCGGTGAGTTTTAGGACTTTGGCTTCCTTGCGCTCTGCGTTTGCCTCCTGTTGCAGCTTTTCTTGAACGGCCTCACGTTTCTCTTTACGATACTTAGCGCCTTTCTTGTTTTGGCTCTTACTTGTCAATCGTGCCAGCGTTTCTTTTACTTGGCGTGCCACAGCCTCATCATCTACCTCCAAAGGTTTTTGATTTCGCTTGTTGCGGTTCTTCTTATTCTTGTTCTTTCCGCCGTTTCCGCCGTTACCACCACCATTGTTTTGTTTCGCCTCTGCATTGATGTCTACGCGTTCTTTGTTGATGCGCACACGCTTTTTACGCTCGCCACCATGCTGTGTTCCTGCCTTTTCTTCACGCTCTTTGCGTTTTTCCTCCTTAGACTTCTTCTTCGGACGCGTGCTCTGATTTATTGCATCGAGGTCTATTTTGCCTAAGACGTTCACCTTAGGAGTATTGAGAATCTTCTTCTCGCTATTCAAAGTGAAGATTCCTTCTTCGTTCTTTTCCTCGGTGACAGGCTTTTGAGGAGCCTCCGTTTTTTGCACTTCGACAGGCTTTTCAACCTTTACTTGTGGTTTGGGAGCCTCAGGTTGTGGCTTTATTACTTTCTTTTCAGGCTCTGGGTTGACGGCAGCAACCTTTTTTTCTGGAGCTTTTTTCACTTCAGGAGCAGCAGACTTCTTTGGCGAAGGCTTTTTTCCTACCTCGTCAAGGTTTATCTTTCCCTTCGGCGTATATACCTGTTGATTAGATGATTTCAGCAGGTTCTCGGCACGATTGTCTTTCGCTTCAGTCGCATGTTTCTTTTCTTTTGGTTTCTTTTGGAAGAGCTTTTCAGCCTCACTTCGTACTGCGGCATCTTGTTTGAACGCCTCAACGAGAGCCTGATATTGTGCGTCATTGAGCTTAAAACTCAAGTCGTCTTTCACCTCTCCAAGTTCTGCTTTCTTCGTAAGGAAGTCAACTGCCGTTTGACGTCCTATGTTTAATTCACGTAATGCTTTGTTTAATCTGATGCTCATGTAATTGTTTACTTCTTTTTTTCGTTTTATCTCGTTCCTCAAATATAATGTTCTCTCAGGCTGGTTGCATGCAGAAAGTATTCCATTTGCTGCCTCTATTTAGAGAGAACGTCTTCTAAAAAGGTTGTCTTCTCATTGAGTTGTCATTCAAAATCATTTCCTATTGAGGTAGAAATCAAGAGAAGACGTACTCTTTTTCCTGTTGCGTGTTTGTTGGGTTTATTGCAACTTATCAAATCATTTGATTATTGTTCAAACTCAGCACGCAGCACATTGATGACATGATCCACGGTTTCTTCTTCGAGGTCGGCCTTTTCTACGAGCATTTCGCGTGGTGCATTGAGCACTGCTTTAGCTGTATCCAAGCCGATACTCTTAATGGCTTCAATCACCCATTGGTCGATTTCGTCAGAGAATTCATCCAAGTAGATGTCCTCATCTGCCTCACCTTCTGGAACCTCACGGAACACATCAATCGTAAATTCGGTTAGCATGGATGCCAATTTAATGTTTAATCCACCGCGACCGATAGCCAAACTAACTTCTTCTGGTTGTAGATATACCTCAGCTTTATGGTTTTCTTGATCAATGTTTATGCTGCTTATACGTGCCGGACTCAAGGCTCTTTGGATAAAGAGGTTGATGTTCGACGTATAGTTTACAACGTCAAGATTCTCATTACAGAGTTCACGTACGATGCCATGTACGCGACTTCCCTTCACACCTACACATGCACCAACTGGGTCAATGCGGTCGTCAAAGCTCTCAACGGCAATCTTTGCACGCTCTCCCGGCATGCGAGCAATCTTGCGGATAGCAATAAGTCCGTCGTTAATTTCAGGTACTTCTGCCTCAAGCAAGCGCTCCAAGAAGAGCGGACTTGTGCGTGAAAGGATAATCTTTGGATTGTTGTTCTCGTTGTCTACGCGTAAGATGACAGCGCGAACGGTCTCACCTTTGCGATAAACATCAGCCGGAATCTGTTCACTTTTCGGTAGAATCAGCTCATTGTTTTCGTCATCTACGACCAACACTTCACGTTTCCAAATCTGGTAAACCTCGCCAGATATAATCTGACCTACACGGTCTTTATATTTATTATAGAGTGTATCGTGCTCTAATTCTAATATCTTTGACGCCAAGGTTTGACGTAGATTCAGGATGGCACGACGGCCAAATTTCGCAAAGTTTACTTGTTCCGAAACCTCTTCACCCACCTCATAATCGGGCTCAATCTTACGGGCTTCGGTCAATGCAACCTGCTTATTCTCGTCTTCAACCTCACCATCTGCCACTACAATTCGGTTGCGATAAATCTCAAAGTCGCCTTTGTCTGGGTTCACGATAACGTCGAAATTCTCGTCGCTACCAAAGATTTTAGCGAGCACATTGCGGAAACTTTCCTCCAAAACGCTCACTAACGTTGTGCGGTCGATATTCTTCGTCTCCTTAAACTCACGGAAGGTGTCAATCAAACTGATTGAATCTTCTTCAATTTTTCTTGCTGCCATAGCTTTATTTGAAACTTATTAAGTATTTAGTATATTTTACATTATCCATGTTGAAAGTGTGGTCTACGTCCATTTTTTGGGGGCGTTTCTTTCCTTCCACTTTCACTTTCTCGTTTACGGTCACTGTAAAGTCGTTACCATCAACGCTCTTTAGCACGCCTTGATACTTCTTTCCATCTGCATCTAACACTTCAACCTCCTTACCAATGAAGTTGATGTATTGCTGAAGTACCTTGAAAGGCTGACCTAAACCAGCTGAACCTACCTCGAGTTCATAGTCTTCTTCGTCACGACTGAGATGGTCTTCTATATACTTACTCAAGTCCACACAGTCTTCAATCCAAACGCCATCAGCGTGGTCAATCTCAACAACAATCTTGTCATCTTGGCTGATTTCTATGCCCACAAGAAAGTATTCCTTGCCTGCCAGCCATTCTTCTACTAACTTTTTTACGACGTTTTTGTCAATCATATATGTCTTATTAAAATAAAATGAGGAACTCTCTTTGGAGTCCCTCATTCCACTGAACGCTGCAAAATTACGAATAATATCTGTAATATGCAACTAATTCGTGTTTTTTATTTAGGATGGTTGGTTTTCTTTTTAAGGCAAAACACGAGTCGAAGTCTTATTTTTCTGGTTTCTCCTTTTTCCTTTCCATGGTATAAAACGACTGATTCTGCTATGCTGAAAATCACGCTTAATTCTAATCTTCATGTCTCATGATTCCATCCTTTTCATTTTGTCATAGCGCAGATGTAGGGCGCTCTCTTCAAGATTGGCTGCTGGTTACTCTTAGAAGTGTAATTCTTTGTTTTAATCTTTATTGGCATTTTCATCGAAAAAACTTTCATCTTTTCTTGTGGATAAGATTTATTTTGCTATTTTTGCACGCATAATTGTGAATGAATTAAAATGATAAGACTATGTATTGGACACTAGAATTAGCCTCAAAACTTGAAGATGCACCTTGGCCCGCGACTAAAGAAGAGTTGATAGACTATGCTATTCGTTCGGGCGCTCCATTAGAAGTATTAGAAAATCTGCAAGAAATAGAAGACGAAGGTGATGTTTATGAAAGCATCGAAGACATCTGGCCAGACTATCCTTCAAAGGATGATTTCTTGTGGAATGACGATGAATATTAAATAAGTAGCTTCTGTTGGGCCGCTCCAACAAGTGGGGTTGTTGTTTGACAAAGGCTTCTTGATATTGCTGTGCTTGTGGATTCATAAGACAGCGTGCAATAGAAAAGAACATCTCTCAAAGGGTTTGTTTCTCGAAACATCCTTGTTTGGGAGATGTTTTTTTATGACCTTTTTCTATTATTTAGGGTGTTTCGTGTCGGCATTAATGGATAAGGTTCGGCTTGTTTCTGTCGAATGGAAATCTTATTTTATTTTTATCTCAACTTCGTTAATATCTTTCTGATGTTCAATGTGTTACAATGCGAAATCTGATTACTATGATTTTACGCTGTAAAATGAGTGGAATGATAGGGTGAAATGGGACTGTTTACGAGACGATTTGCCGTAGATGAGATAATAATAGGTGGGCGAATATGTTTTTATGCAATAAATTTCGTGCAATAATATATAAGGATTCGCGTTATATAAGCGTGCATAAAACGATTAGATTTCTTTTGTCAGTGATGCTCGTTTGGGTTGCTGTGACAGCCAAAGCGCAGTATGATGCAGCCTTCAGTCATTATTTTGACATGGAGACTTCATTCAATCCTGCTGCTGCCGGAAAGGAAAACAAGCTCAATGTTAACTTGGCTTATGCGCTGAATTTTACGGGTTTTGAGAATCATCCGCGTACGATGTATGCCTCTGCCGACCTGCCTTTTTATGCCATGCGGTGCTATCAAGGAGCCGGAGTGCAATTCGTTAACGAGAAAATTGGACTTTTCACGCATCAGAAATTAGGCTTGTTATATGCTGCTCAGACGAAGTTTGTTGGGGGAATGCTACGTGTTGGTCTGCAGGTTTCACTACTAAATGAGAGCTTTGATGGCTCAAAAGTCGACCTCTCTACACCCGGAGATCCGGCCTTTTCGACTACAGATGTCAACGGAAATGGCATAGATGTCGGTGCAGGACTTTACTACTTGCAGCGCCATTGGTATGCCGGTGCATCGGTGCAACATTTGAATCGCCCCAAGATTCGTATGGGGGATGTCAATGAATTGCCGGTTTCTCCCACTTATTATCTGACGGGTGGATACAATATTCAACTTAGAAATCCGTTCTTGAAAATAAAACCTTCGGTGCTTTTACGCACAGATGGTAAGGCCTATCGGGCGGATGTAACCGGAAGATTGGTTTATTCGCACGAAGGAAAAATGCTTTATGGCGGCATCAGTTATAGTCCGACAAACTCTGTTACGGCTCTGATTGGCGGAACTTTCCATGGTGTTGTGGTAGGTTATAGCTATGAAGTTTATACCTCAGGACTAAGCCTTGGCAATGGAAGTCATGAGCTTTTTGTGGGTTATCAAACGGAACTAAACCTCGCAAAGAAAGGCAAAAACAAACATCAAAGCGTTAGAATCTTATAACAACAGACAATGAAACATAAGATAAAGATAGGGTTATGGCTCCTCATAACAGGTTGTATGATGACAGGTTGCTTTAGTGGTAAGGGCCTGTCTATGGCCGGAAAAGGAGGTGAAGTCGTGGGAGTAGGTGGCGGAAGAGCCTTTTCTGAGCCTACACCTTATGGCATGGTAAAGGTTGAACGAGGCTTCTTGCACATGGGACTTGATAAGCAAGACTCGCTCTGGGGAGAGAAAACACCGAAGAAAGACATATCCGTGGATGGCTTTTGGATGGATGAAACCGAGGTGACAAACTCCAAATATAAACAGTTTGTGATGTGGGTTCGCGACAGTATTCTGCGTACTCGTTTGGCCGATCCAGCCTATGCAGGCGACGAAAGCTATATGATTACGGAAGATAAAGATGGAAACGCCATCACGCCTCGCGTCAACTGGAAGAAGCCTTTGCCTCGAAAGCCCAATGAAGATGAGCAGCGTGCCATAGAAAGTCTTTATGTTACGAACCCTGTTACAGGCGAAAAACTTCTTGATTGGCGTCAAATGAACTATCGTTATGAGATTTATGATTACTCGGCTGCAGCCCTTCGGCGCAATCGTATGAATCCCGAAGAGCGGTCGTTTAATACCGATGTGCTTACAAATGACGACGAGCCGGTGATGATTTCGAAGGATACCGCCTATATAAATGACGAGGGAAAGATTGTCAGACAGACGATAGATAGACCACGAACTGGCCCTTGGGACTTCTTGAATACATACATTGTGAACATCTATCCCGATACAACGTGCTGGGTAAATGACTTTAAGAACGCTGACAATGAAATGTATTTGCGTAACTATTTCAGTAATCCTGCCTATAATGATTACCCAGTTGTGGGCGTCACTTGGGAGCAAGCGAATGCCTTTTGCGCATGGCGTACGGACTATTTACTTAAGGGATTAGGCGGTGAAGCACGTTATGTTCAGCGCTATCGCCTACCTACTGAGGCCGAATGGGAGTATGCAGCACGTGGTAAAAGCGGTAATGAGTTCCCATGGGAGAATAGAGATATGAAGAATGGTAATGGCTGTTTCTATGCTAACTTCAAGCCCGATCGTGGCAATTATACCGAAGATGGCAATCTCATTACAAGCAAAGTGGGCATCTATGGGGCTAATTCTAACGGACTTTTTGATATGGCTGGCAACGTGGCGGAATGGACAAGTACGGCATATACGGCTTCGGGCGTAGACGCAATGAATGATATTAACCCGCAACTTGCTTATAATGCCGCCAAAGAAGACCCCTATGCATTGAAGAAAAAGAGTGTGCGCGGTGGCTCATGGAAGGACCCTGAGAGCTTGATTCGTTCGGCTTGGCGTTCTTGGGAGTATCAAAACCATCCGCGTTGTTACATTGGATTTCGTTGTGTTCGAAGCCTCGCCACGTCAACAAGTAGTAATAAAAGCAAGAAAAAATGACAAGATATAGTAAATTAAACATCGTCTATCGTCTGCAAAAGTGGATGGACAGTGTGCCCGGTCAGACCTTTTTGAACTATGCATATAGCTGGGGTGCCTCTATCGTTGTACTCGGAGCACTCCTTAAGTTGATTCATATTGAGGGGGCAGACCTTTGGCTTATCTTTGGTATGGGCACTGAAGTTGTGGTGTTCTTCCTATCTGCTTTCGACCGTCCTTTTGACAAAACAACAGATGGAATGGAACTTCCCACTCATCTAACGGATGAATATCTCACCCGAACGGATGAGGTTTCAGCTAATGTAAAGCCTTCGGTTACGCCGCAGATACAGGCTCAACCAATGACGACGGCAGCCCCCGCAGTGGCAAAGACAGCATCGCTGACGGAACAAGTAGCTTCAATAGCGCTTCCGAAAGTAGACCCTGCAATGGCTGAAGCCCAACAAAACTATGTTGAAGAACTAACGAAACTCACCGAGATTCTTGGCAAAGTAGGGGCGCAAAGCACTCGTCTCACACGCGATAGTGAGGAGATGGAGAACCTCAATCGAACGCTTACAGGCATCACAAAGGTGTATGAGATGCAGTTGAAGAGTGCCAGTCAGCAGATTGGAACTATCGATCAGATTAATGAACAGAGTCGTCTTTTGGCGCGACATATTGAACAACTCAATGCAATCTATGCCCGGATGATTGAAGCAATGACGACAAACATGCGTGCAGCTGCACCAAATCAAACCCCAACGCTCTAATGGCTATTAAGAAAAGACTGGTATCTCCGCGTCAGAAAATGATCAACTTGATGTATATAGTCTTGTTGGCCATGCTTGCACTCAATATCTCTACCGAGGTGTTGGATGGCTTTTCAATCGTAGAAGACAGTCTAAACCGCACAACAGGCAACGCTACTCAAGAGAACATTTCATTGTATCGGGACTTTGAAATGCAGATGAAACAGAACCCCGAAAAGGTGAAAGCGTGGTTTGAAAAGGCTACAGCGGTGAAGCAAATGAGCGATTCTCTCTTCGACTTTGCACAGCAATTGAAAGTCGCTATCGTAAAGAATGCAGATGGAAAAGACGGAAATGTCAATCAGATTAAGAACAAAGATAACCTTGATGCGGCTGGAGAGGTGATGTTAGCACCATTGACTGGGAAGGGAAAGGCACTTTTCTTGCGTGTTAATGCCTATCGAGAGCGCATCTTGAATCTTATAGATGACCCACATCAGAAGCGCATTATAGCAGACAATCTCTCTACAACTGTTCCACAAAAAGCACGCCTTCAGGGCAAGAACTGGCAGGAATATATGTTTGAAAATATGCCAGTTGCCGCCGCAGTTACCTTGCTTTCAAAGCTTCAAAGCGATGTGCGTTACGCCGAAGGTGAGGTACTTCACACGCTCGTTTCAAACATTGATGTGAAAGATATCCGTGTAAACAAGCTCAATGCCTACGTGATTCCTGAGAAAACTACGCTCTATCCGGGCGAACGTTTCAATGCTTCCATCGTCATGGCAGCCGTAGATACGACGCTACAACCCCAGATATTTGTCAACGGACAGCGTGTAATGTCGCGCAATGGACAATATAGTTTCACGGCATCGGGCGTTGGAGAACATAGCCTTAGCGGTTATATCTTGATGCAAAATCGTAGGGGTGACCTCATACGTCGTAACTTCTTACAGAAATATAACGTTGTTCCTGCACCCACAAGTGCCACCGTTGCCGCCGACATGATGAATGTTTTATACGCTGGTTACCCTAATCCGATGAGCGTAAGTGTGCCGGGTGTGCCTGCCAATGCAGTCTCAATATCAATGACAGGAGGGGGATTGACAGCGAAAGGCAATGGACATTTCATCGCCACTCCAGCCGCAGTTGGTCGTGATGTCACGATACATGTCACGGCACGAGACAATGGTCAGGTCAGAACGCTTCCTCCTTTTGTCTTCCATGTGCGTAAGTTGCCCGACCCATCTGCCTATATCGCTCTTGGAACAAACCGCTTTAAAGGAGGTGCAATGGCTAAAGCTGCGTTGATGGGAGCGTCAGGCATCCATGCCGCTATTGATGATGGACTCCTCGATATCCCTTTCCGCGTGTTGAGTTTTGAAACCGTTTTCTTTGATAATATGGGCAATGCGGTCCCTGTTGCATCAGCAGGAGCAAACTTCTCTGACCGCCAACGTGAGACCTTTCGTAGCCTATCACGAAACAAAAGATTTTATATCAGCCATGTTAAAGCCGTTGGTCCTGACGGAATCACACGCACTTTGACAGGGGCTTTGGAAGTAATTGTAAGATGATGATAAAGAAAAAAAGACTATATGTAATGCTGTTGGCAGCCCTCTGCTGTATGAATGGCAGGGCACAGTCACCGCTTCGACAGGCTGAAGCGGCTGCAAAGGTGAAGAAAAGCAATGCCAATAACTTGACATTGAGAGCCAAACTGATGTATCCAACGCAAGAACCGATGAGCGAAGATGTGGTCTGGCGTCGTGACGTTTACCGCGAACTGAATCTCAACGATAATGCCAATGCAGCCTTATACTACCCTGTTGAGCCTACGGATGGACGCATGAATCTCTTTACTTTGCTTTTTAAGTTGATGATGGCAGGCCCAAGTCGTGGCGGAATTAACGTCTATCAATATCGTCTTGACGGTAATGAGAGGTTCTCAGATGACTCAAAAGTGCAGCCACTTACATTCTTAAATGACCACCATATCTATTTTGAACGCACGGACAAAGGCGTGCATATAGACAACAGTGACATACCATCGGCCGAAGTAAAAGGCTATTATCTCAAAGAGAGTTCATACTTTGATCAGACTACTGGGACGTTCCACACGAAGGTACTTGCCTTATGTCCCATCATGGAACGACTGGATGATTTCGGTGATGGCACGACAAAATATCCCCTGTTTTGGGTGAAATATGACGATATTGCGTCTGCACTTGCCAAACAAACTGTTATGACAAGTAACCTAAATAATGCCGCAGTGATGAGTCTTGCAGACTATTTTACCATGAATCTTTACAAGGGAAAGATCTACAAAACGACTAATATGTTGGGTCAGACGCTATCACAATATTGCAAGAATGATAGTGCATTGAATCAAGAACAGCGTCGAATTGAGCGCGAGATTGCTACTTTTGAAAAGAATATATGGGGCGATTCGGCGCGCAAAGACTCGTTGGATAGCGTTGCAAAGGCTGATACAAAAACATCTAAAAACAAGCGATTGACAAACCGCCGAGCAACAAATAGTGCGCCAACCAGCGTGCGTCGCAATCGTAGGGCTTCGTCAGATGGTGGCTCTTCTGTGTCAGGTCAGGCACGCGTTACTGTGCGTCGGCAGCGTCATTAAAACCACATAACATTAATAGATAAAAAGAATTAGAGTATGAAAAGAATTAGAGTAGCTTTTGTTATGGCCTTACTGATGCTTTGTTGCATCACAGCTGAGGCAAAGATTCGTTTCGGTTTAAAGGGCGGATTGAATGTCACAAACATGACTTTTGATAAGCATGTCTTTGACAGAAGTAATCAATGTGGATTCTTTTTCGGTCCAACGGTGAAGTTTGGACTGCCACCTACGGGGCTCGCTGTAGACATTTCAGCCCTCTATGACAAACGACAGGCGAAGCTAACTGTGGCAGATGAGGCGCTTGTTCAGCAGCAAATCATCGTCCCAATCAATGCCCGTTATAGCGTAGGCTTAGGAGATAATGCCAGCGTTTTCTTCTTTGCAGGCCCCCAAATCGGTTTCCCTGTGGGCAAAAAAGACTATTCTATTGTCGACGATAGAGCGCAATGGCAGGTAAAAAAGTCTAATTTCAGCGTGAACTTAGGCTTTGGAGTCATGCTGCTTCAGCACTTCCAACTTAGTGCCAACTATAATGTTGCGTGCGGAAAGACGGCAGAGATGACTGCCAGTCAAGCGGTTGAATCGGGGCTGGACGCCTTAGCCGGCAAGTCAACCAATGCTCGTGCCAACGCTTGGCAAGTGGGATTGACCTATTATTTCTAAAAAATGATGCCATGGCGAGACTCCTTTTCTATGATGATAAGGAGTTTCCTGCGTGGCGTATCAATAGGGGAGAGGAACTGCTTTATATAAAAAGGTCGGTTGAAACTTAATAAATCGTAGTCAAATCCGATAGAAAACGACTATATGATGCTGTTGATTTTCCATAAGAAATGAAAGAACAATGTTTGTAAAAGCATTGTTCTTTTTGCTTTTTCATCGTCAAACTGCTTGCATGGGCAAGCCTTTTCCGTCGCTCATTACTGCGATGGCAAAGAACAGAAAGAACGACATCATTGACACAACCATGAGCAGAAGCAGCATGAAAGCACTCATCCATTTGCGTGCTTTAACGTATTGCAGCATGACATAAAGCTGGGTTATTAGCGTCACAATAATTAAACTGAGCCATAACCACAATGCTGCATTGCCCCAATTTCTTGTTAAACCAACGCCGAAGACTAAGCTAAAGACCGCTGTAAGCAGTGGCCATAGCCCCCAATTACTTAGAATAAATTTAAGTGTGACTTTCATTGTTATGCGTTATTCTTTAGTAGATGAGTAACCAGATGTTTTGTTTGGTGTGCTGGGTTGAATGAAATGTTTTCACCATTCGGGCGATGTGATGATAAAAACACATCGCTATGAAGTGGCCAGTGCATCATAAATCACGTCACAAAGATAAGACTTTATTTTTTAGTTTCAAAGAGATGCAAGCACAAAAAGAGGCCATCTTGCGTTACATATCATCGTAAGTTGCTCATAAACTGTGCCATTTCATCGTGCAAAATGCCCCATTTCATCGTGTGTTTTGCATCATTTTGTCGTGTAAAACGGGTCAGATTGCTCCCTCGTTATTTTCAAACGAGAGTAAAACAAAAAAGGAATCCTCTTGTGAAGGATTCCTTTTTATGGCGCTTCAAGATGGGCTTGAACCAACGACCCCCTGATTAACAGTCAGGTGCTCTAACCAACTGAGCTATTGAAGCATTGTTGCAAAGTTCATTTCTGAATTGCGGTTGCAAAGATAAGACATTCTTTTTGAACCGCCAAATAATTTTAGAAAAAAAATCATTTTATGCTTGTTTTCATGAAATTTAATGGAGAGAGTAGTGGTTTTACATTGATATATATTACTTTTGTACAATTATGAAAAAACTGTTGCTATACATTTTAGTGTTGCTTTCCTTGCCTGTTGCAGCACAAAACGATAAGGACCATAACTTCAATGTGGCCAAAAATCTTGAAGTGTTCAATGCCATTTACAAGAATCTCGACTTACTTTATGTCGACAAATTACCTGCTGATACCGTTATTGGGACTGCTATTGAGTCGATGCTTGACGCCCTTGACCCTTACACAGAATATTATCCACAGGCGAAAGGCAATGACCTTAAGATGATGATGACTGGTAAATATGCCGGTGTTGGAGCCTTAATACGTTATAGTCCGAAATATAAGAATGTGTTCATTGATGAGCCTTATGAGAACATGCCGGCTGCAAACGCGGGATTAAGAAAGGGAGATTTCATACTTGCAATCGATGATTTGTCGATGGAAGGAAAGTCAACTCAGTTTGTAAGTGACCATCTTCGAGGAGATGCCGGCACGACATTTGTCATTAAGATTCGACGCCCTTCATCGGGTAAAATCATGAAGATGAAGATCACACGCGGTGCAATTAAGATGCCTGCAGTGCCTTATTTTGGGTTGTTAAATCATGGCGTTGGGTATATCAATTTGAATCAATTCACTGAGGGATGTGCCAAAGATTTCCGCCGCGCTTTTGTCGAAATGAAGAAAGACGGCATGCAAAAGCTTATCATAGACCTAAGGAATAATGGTGGAGGATTAGAGAGTGAAGCCGTTAATATCGTGAATCTTTTTGTACCAAAAGATGTGACTGTTGTTTCCAATAGAGGCAAAGTGAAACGACTTGACCATGATTTTAAGACGACATCCGAACCTATCGATACCGTGATGCCTATCGTTGTGCTTGTCAATGGCAATACCGCAAGCTCAAGTGAGATTACTGCTGGTGCGCTGCAAGACCTTGATCGGGCGGTTGTAATGGGTACGCGTACCTATGGGAAAGGCCTTGTTCAGACAACGATTGACTTGCCATATAATGGAAAGATGAAACTAACGACACATAAATATTACATTCCAAGTGGTCGTTGTATACAAGCAATTAACTACCGACACGACCGAGTTGGTTCGACAGAACACGTGCCCGATTCGCTCAGTAAGGTATTCCATACGTTGCATGGACGTGAAGTTCGTGATGGCGGTGGCATCAAACCAGATATTGAAATCAAGCCCGATACGGCGTCAAATATTCAGTCTTACCTGATGTCGGTGATTGATTCGACGGAAACAGTGCTTGATTTCGTGATTGACTATGTGGCAAAACATCCCACGATTGACAATCCATCGAAGTTTGAACTCACGAATGCTGACTACGAAGCCTTTAAGCAACACGTGCTGAAAAGTGGCTTTAAATATGATGGTGTGAGTGAAAAGATCTTGAAAGAGCTTGTGAAAACGGCTAAGTTTGAAGGTTATTATGATGATGCAAAGCCTGAATTTGAAGCAATAGAAAGCAAGTTAAAGCATAATGTTGCTAAGGATTTGGATTATAATCGTGAGCGAATTATGCAGGCATTGGCAAGCGATATAATCGGTATTTACTATTATCAGCGCGGCACAATTGAATATACTTTGAAACATGATAAGCAGGTAAAGGCGGCTGAAAAGCTATTGGATGACTCCAAAGAATATAAAGAACTGCTTGCGCCTCGTGTGGTTTCAAAAAGCGTAGTGAGTCGAAATCGTAAGTAGAAAAGTTTTAATTGTTCGTCGACGGCGGTTATATCATTAGCCGAAAGAGGCTTAAGGAAATCATAAATAGCCTTGAAGGAAGTCAAAAATAGCCTTTAAGGGTAGAATAAAATAAAAGCGGAGATGCTGCCAGAGCACCTCCGCTTCTTTTTAATTTGCTTTATTCAGCGTGCTTATTTCTTCAACTTCAAGTCGTAGCTGAGCTTAGAAGCTGCCTCTTCTGCTTGGTCGTTAACCATGCGAAGCGTAGAGTCGTTAACAACTTTGAAGTAAGTTGTGTCCTTGCCTAAAGCGAACTTATAAACTGTTACGTCTTTACCATCAACCTTCTTTGTTTCAACAACCTTCTTACCTGTATAGTCTTCAGGCTTTGCTTGGTCTTTTGAAGATTGGATGTGTAGTGCGAAACCATCAGTAGAATCATTGGCGAGTTTCAATGTGTAGACTGAACTTGCGTCAGCACCAGGGATTTCTCCCTCGTAAACAAAAGTATCAACAGCAACTGTATCGGTTGCAGCTGAGTCATTACCAGCTGCATTTGCAGCAGTCTTACCATTGTTTTGGCATGCTATCATTGCTGCACTTGCAGCAAAAAGCAACATTACATTTCTTAAATTCTTCATAACTCTTGTGTTTGTTAATAATTAAATATCGGGTGCAAATATAAGGAATTACATGATTAGTTGTTTCAGATTGTGTGGTAAAATTGGTTAAAACGTTTTACTTTCTCTTTTTCTTCTATCATTAACCCCTATCTTTTAACGATTCTTTTCCCTTTTCTTCCGTTCTTGTTTGGTGTCTATTGGCTCTTATTTTTAGGTTTTACAGGCGAGTTTTATGATTCGTTTTGTGTCTACCTGTACGTCTATCCACTTTCTCATCTGTTTGCCTCTTGTGATTTAACGATTTGGAACTTTATCACTTTTAATTTGTAACGAAAACATAAGAAAACGGAACTAATTATGTTAAAAGTAGCACTTAAAAGTAACTTTTTGCAGAAAACGTTTGGAAGTAATCTAAACATTTCTTAATTTTGTAACCATAAATATACTTTTATAAAAGTTAGTTAATAGAAGAGACTACGAGAAAAAGGGTTGTGTCTAATAATTCTTTTGGTTAAGAAAAAATAGTTACAAGGTTCGGAATACGCACCTTTTGTGACGCTGACGCTATCTGTGTGGGGTAGTTTTAGATGATATACGTACTATATATAATAAGGTATAAGGATAAGAAAACAAACAAATAATTAATTATAACTTAAAGAGAGAGATTTTATGGAAAAAAGACTAATGATGTTTTTGGTAGGCCTTTTCCTCAGTGTTGGAATGGCTTTGGCACAAACACAGGTTTCAGGTACAGTTGTCTCTGGTGAAGATGGTGAGCCTATTATTGGTGCTTCAATTAAGGTTGTGGGCACAAATACGGGTACAGTGACTGATACCGATGGTAAGTTCTCGCTTTCTACACCAGCCGGTTCGCGTTTAGAGATTTCGTATATCGGTATGCAAAGCAAGACAGTAAAAGCCGGACCAAATATGAAAGTCACCTTGGAAGGCGACAATAAGACCTTGGATGAGGTGATGGTTGTTGCTTATGGAACTCAGAAAAAGTCTGCTTTTACAGGTTCTGCAGCAACAGTTAAGTCTGATGATATTAGCAAAGTACAGGTTGCAAGCCCTGTAGAGGCCTTGAAAGGTAAGGTATCTGGTGTTCAGATGCAACAGAGTTCAGGCCAGCCGGGACAGACTTCATCTATTCGAATCCGTGGTATTAGCTCTATAAGTAGTGGACAATCTCCGCTGTATGTAGTCGATGGATCTCCTTTCGACGGTGATTTGAATACGATAAATCCCCAGGATATTGCTGACATTACAGTGCTTAAGGACGCTGCTTCAGCTGCACTTTACGGATCAAGAGGTGCAAATGGTGTCATCTTGATTACCACAAAGGTTGGTAGAACCAATCATGCAACTGTGACTGTTGATGCTAAGTGGGGCGTAAACTCTCGTGCGCTTCGCAATTATGACTATATAAATAGCCCAGCAGGTTACTATGAAACATGGTACAAAGGACTTTATAATTATGCTCGCGACAAGCAGAATATGACGGATTTGCAGGCATTCCAGTTTGCAAACGGACATCTTACAGACTCTTCTGACTATGGTTTGGGCTACAATGTCTATACCATTCCGACAGGAGATATGCTTATTGGTAGCAATGGTAAATTGAATCCACGTGCCACTTTGGGTAATGTGGTAACCTATAAAGGAGAGAATTATCTGCTCCGTCCAGACAATTGGATTAATGCAACCTATCGCAATGCACTCCGCCAAGAGTATACTGTCTCTGCAACGGGTAGCACAGACAAGTCTACTTTCTATGCTTCTGCCAACTATCTAAATATGAAAGGTATCACGGCGGGCTCAAGTATGAAGCGCTTTACAAGCCGTTTGAAGGCCGACTATCAGGTTAAACCTTGGATGAAGATAGCCGTAAACATGAACTATGCGCATTATGATAACAACCAAGTTAGTGATGATGGTAATGCAGGTTACTCTGGAAACCTCTTTACTTTGCTTCAACTTGCTCCAATCTATCCTTTATATATGCGCGATGGAGACGGCAAAATATTGATTGATAGCCGTAATGGCTTGCAGCGTTTAGACTATGGTGATGGAGGCTTTGCAGGCTTGACACGTCCTATTTTGGCTCAAGCTAACCCACTTTCTGATATCTATGCAAACACCAATAACGTTAATGGTAACACCTTTAATGGCGTTGGTACGGTCGAGATTAGATTCTTAAAAGACTTCAAGTTCACATCAACCAACAGTGTATATTTAGACGAAGACCGAGACATTTTCGTTCGAAACCCATGGTATGGGCAGTTTGCCAGCTCGAATGGTATATCCAATATACAACACAATCGCCGTTGGTCTTACAACTATCAGCAGTTACTTAACTGGCACCGTACATTCGGATTGCACGAAATAGACGCTATGCTTGGTCATGAATATTACCGTACTCGTGGCTATGCTCTTGTGGGATCAAAGAAGAATATGTTCTCAAACAGCTACACAGAACTATCTGGTGCTGTGACAATGCAAAGTACAAACTCGTCACGTTCTGACTATAACACCGAAGGTTATTTCGGCAGAGTAAACTATAGTTACGCTAATAAGTACTTCGGAGAACTTTCTTATCGTCGCGATGCTTCCTCTACTTTTGATCCTAAATACCGTTGGGGTAACTTCTGGTCTCTTGGTGGTGCCTGGATTATCTCTAAGGAAAAATGGTTCAATGCGAAGTTTGTTGATGAGTTAAAGCTCAAAGTTTCTTATGGCTCTCAAGGCAATGATGGCATCGGTAGCTATCGTTATGTTGATACTTATACGATTACTCCTTCAGGCTCAAGCGTTGCTTTGTTGCCTGGAACGCTTGGAAACCAGAATGTTTCTTGGGAAAAACAGGGCATGTTCAATACCGGATTTGATATCTCTTTGTTCCGTCAGCGCTTGTCAGGAAGCTTTGTTTTCTTCTACAGAACAACGAAAGACATGCTCGCTTGGGTAGCTCTTCCTCCATCTTATGGCTGGACTGGTTTCTACTCTAATATCGGAGATATGCGCAATGCGGGTATCGAAGTAGAACTTAATGGCGATATCATTCGCACAAAGGACTTCGTTTGGTCTGCTAAATTCAATCTCTCTTCTTATAGCAACCGCATCACTCGTCTTGCAGATAAAAACAAAAGCCGTGTCGTAGAGGGCTATAAGGGTTATACAAGTGGTGATAAGTTCTATGCAGAGAACCTCTCTATGTACACCTATCTGTTGCCTAAGTATGCAGGAGTAGATGCTAACACCGGTGAGGCCCTTTATTATAAAGACACTTATGAGATGACTGCTGCGGGCACACCAAAGTTGGATGACAATGGACAGCCTATTGTTTCAGGTCGTACAACGGTAAAGAATCCTTCGGAAGCAACCGAATATCTTTGTGGAACTGCACTTCCTGATGCCTATGGTGGCTTTGGAACATCGTTCACTTGGAAGGGCTTTGACTTCTCAGTTGATTTCGCTTATCAGTTAGGAGGCCAAGTATTTGATGGCAATTATCAAAGTATGATGGTGCTAAGTCGTGGTGGAAACCTCCACAAAGACATTCTTGGCGCATGGAGTGCAACCAATAAGAACTCTTCCATTCCACGTCTTCAGTATAATGATCAGTATACCGCTTCTTCGAGTGATCGCTGGCTTACCAGTGCTTCTTATTTGAGTTTGCAGAACGTAAGCTTTGGTTATACATTGCCAAGACAAGTTGTTAGCAAGATTGGTGTAGCCAATGTACGCTTCTATGTCGTAGGAGATAACCTCGCATTATTTGCAAAACGTCGTGGCTTAGACCCTCGACAGAGTGTCACAGGAGCTGTTTCAACTGAGTATTATTCACCAATTCGTACGGTTTCTGGTGGTTTAACAGTAACATTCTAATGTTTATATTATGAGAAATTTATATAAAAATATAGTAAAGACACTATTGGTTTCTACTCCCTTTCTGCTCACAGGATGTATTGAAGAGACTGAACCAATGAACGGAAATGCCACTGCTCGGCAGATACAAGGAAATGCTCAAGCAAGTGAAGCCTTGGTAAATGCTTTGCCAGCAACGTTTAATGACATCTTTTCAAGAAGCGAACATTATACCTTTGGCTATGGAGGTATCATGCATATTCGCGACGTTATGACGGGTGATATGGCTACGGTGACGAGCAACTATGACTCTTTCGACGCCTTTGCTCGTGTGAGAAATATGGGTCCGAAGTATGTATACATGCAGTATGTATGGAACTATTACACTGGTTTTATCCTTTCTGCAAACAATATTATCAAGAACATTAATGAGACATCTGCCAATGATGCTCAGAAAGGTCAACTCGGATTGGGTTATGCTTTCCGTGCACTTTGCTACTTGGATATGGCTCGTATGTTCGAGTTCCTACCCAATGAGAAGTTCCCTTCAGGGAAGAATGCCGAGGGAGTAGACGTTACTAACCTCACCGTTCCTATTGTAACAGAAAAGACAACGATTGAAGAGTCTCGTAAGAATCCAAGGGTTACGCGTGAAAAGATGTTTGAGTTTATTAAGTCAGACTTAAATAAAGCTGAGACACTTATCCCTAATTATAAGAGTAGTAACAAGGCTATGCCTAACTTAGCTTGCGTATATGGTTTGAAAGCTCGCCTTTATATGTGGGTTGAAAAGTATGATAGTGCACAGATTTATGCACGTAAAGCCATTGACGAAAGCCACGCAACACCAATGACAAAGGAGCAATCTTTGGATACAAAGACTGGCTTTAACCAGAGCACTCCTTGGATGTGGGCGTCTTCACAGACTGCTGACGATGCAACTGTAAAGTCTAAACTCGTCAACTGGACATCGTACTTGTCTAATGAAACCGAATGGGGTTACACCTCTTATGGTGGTCCTGTGATTATGATTAGCCGCGACATGTATGACCGTTTGTCTGATACAGACTGGCGTAAGTTAGAGTTTAGGGCTCCCGATGGGTCTGCTTTGGCTGCTCAAAACACTTATTGCGATGACCAGTATAAGCCGGGTGGCGATCAGGAATTACCCAAATATGCTTCTCTTAAGTTCCGTCCGGGCAATGGAGATGTAAAGAATAACACTGTTGGTGCAGCCACCGCATTCCCTATTATGCGTGTAGAAGAAATGTATTTCATTGAGGCTGAGGCTGCCGCACATCAGAATCCAACTCAAGGAAAGACGCTCTTGGTGAACTTCATGAGACGTTATCGTGATGCAAACTACAGCACAACGGCTTCTACAAAGGATGCTGTGGTTGAAGAAATCGTATTCCAAAAGCGTGTAGAACTATGGGGTGAAGGTCAGACTTTCTATGACATCAAGCGCCTGAACTACTCAGTTAAGCGTGCTTATACAGGCACTAACTTCAAGGAAACGGCGCGTTACAACACCAATGGTCGCCCTGCTTGGATGAACTTCTGTATCGTTAGAAACGAAGGAAACAATAATGATGTGTTGTTAACAACCAATAATCCAGACCCATCTGGACTTTATGAACCTGTAAGATAAACAGAAAATGAAGAATAAAATATTTCAAATGAGTTTGTTGGTTGCCTTTGCTGCAGCCACACTCAGTGCTTGTAGTGACTCTTATGAATATGAAGGCGCAAGCTTGTCAACAAAGAATGCTGCGATAAAGGCTGATGGAAAAACTTCCTTAACGGTGGTAAACCCATCAGAAAATAGCTTTGACATCGTTGTACAGCGCATTGATTCAACACAAGCCGGAGAAGTAAAGCTGGAGTCTTCTAATAGTAAGTTCTCTGTTCCTGCTACGGTTTCGTTCGCTGCAAACGAGGGAACGAAGAAGGTAACTGTAACCTATAACGTTGCAGGTGGTAGCACTGAATCGGCTACAATCTCTGTAGCTGCTGACCAAGCTTATGAATATCGTGTGACATCTCTTGTCTATGAAGTAAGTCGTTTGAATGTAGTTGGTGTACAAAATATTACCTACAAGTCTTCACTTGGCGGCTTTGTATTGACAACAGATGCCTATAAACTCGCTGATGGAACCTATTTCTTGCCTGCAAACAAGAATGGTTTTGACTATGATGTAGAGTTCAAAGTGACCAATGGTTCAGTCATTATTCCTGGCCAACGGGCAATGATTCATCCGAGATATGGTGATGTTTACATCTGCGGTAATGCCAATGGAGACGCTGCTCTCACTGCAGATGGCATCTCAGGTAGTGGAGTTGCCGGCACAATGGATGCTACTACGCACGTAGCTTCATTGAAAGTCTATCATGCTGTGCCAGGTACTGGTGCATTTGGAAATAGGGCCGATGTCTTGAAATTCAACTAATCACATCGCATAACGATAAAAGAAAGCGCGTCAGTAAAGCTGATGCGCTTTTTTTGTTGTGTCATTTCGTGTTTTGTTTCCTGCCATTTTGTGTTTTGTGGCATGCCTTTTCGTGTTTTGTTTCATGCCTTTTCGAGAGTTAAATCATTTATATTGCTCTTTCCCTTCGCCCCTATTGTTTATTCGATTTGTTGAGGGAAGGGGTGCAATCCATTTTCCTTTGTTTTGTGAGGTAAAGTCCATCATTTCGTTATTGGCATGAGTCGCCGTTATAATTTGCCGCAAATCATGCGATGA
>ERZ773013.86-NODE-86-length-55855-cov-7.121308_pt1 | contig 55855 bp, 42 predicted proteins | sample MGYA00511670_ERZ773013 | MGnify/ENA primary metagenome ERZ773013 (study PRJEB29015, sample SAMEA2738120) | human oral metagenome | biome: human oral; feature: human-associated habitat; material: saliva | place: China | collected 2257 ... | reverse complement strand
CGTCGTCGCAGCTGCAGCAGCCGAGCTCCCGGCACGCCCAGCCCAAGCCTTCAACTGGGCGCGCATGGCCGCTACAGCAGCGCCAAAAGCGGCGTCGTCAAGCGGATTAGCACGCGCCGCAGCAGCCGCAGCACTCAACTCACCCTCAGGGGTGATAGGCATGCCGGAAGCGGCGATTTTGCTCATGCGCCGGCGGGAGCCTCAATAACTTCAAGGCCACCCAGGTAAGGACGCAGGCCTTCAGGTACACGCACGGAGCCGTCCGGCAGCTGGTGGTTCTCCAAAATCGCAACCATCCAACGAGTAGTGGCCAAGGTGCCGTTCAAGGTGGCCACGGGGCTGGTGCCGTTCTCACGGCGCTCGCGGATACCCAGGCGGCGGGCCTGGAAGGTGGTGCAGTTAGAGGTAGAGGTGACCTCCATGTAGCGCTGCTGGGTGGGCAGCCAAGCCTCGCAGTCGAACTTGCGGGCGGCGGAGGAGCCCAGGTCACCGGCGGCGGTGTCAATCACACGGTAAGGCAGCTCAACCTTGGCCAGCATCTCTTCTTCCATGGCCAGCAGGCGCTGGTGCTCATCTGCGGCGTCCTCAGGGCGGCAGTAGGAGAACATTTCAGCCTTGTTGAACTGGTGGACGCGGATAATGCCGCGCGTGTCCTTACCGGCGGCGCCAGCTTCGCGGCGGTAGCAGGTGGACCAACCCATGTAGCGCTTAGGGCCGGCGCTTAGATCCAGGATCTCGTCAGTGTGGTAACCGGCCAGGGCCACCTCAGAAGTACCGGTTAGGTACAGGTCATCGGCGGGCAGGTAGTAAATCTCGTCGCTGTGTGCACCCAGGAAGCCGGTGCCGCCCATGATCTGGGGGGTAACCAGGGTGGGGGTGGTTAGCGGGGTGAAGCCGTGCTTGACGGCGGTGTCTAGGGCCGCGGTCATCAGCGCCAGCTCCAGGCGCATACCCCAACCCTTTAGGAAGTAGAAGCGCGAACCGGAAACCTTAACGCCGCGACGCACGTCGATAATGTCCAGTCCTTCACCTAGAGCCAGGTGGTCAGCGGGCTCAAAGCCTTCAGCAGCAAAGTCACGCACGGCGGGGCCCTCGTGGCGCAGCACCACGTAGTCCTCTTCGCCGCCGGCAGGGGCGCCCTCGATCAGGTTCTGGAACTGGTGGGCTAGGGTGTCTAGCTCGACGGCGGCCTCGTTGGAGCGTGCCTCCAGCTCCTTAACCTGGGCGGCTAGCTCCTTGGCGTGGGCCAAGATGGCGGGGCGCTCTTCAGCAGCGGCCTTACCCACAGAGCGGGAGACCTCTTTTTGCTGGGCTCGGGCAGTCTCGAAGGCGCTTAGCGATGAACGACGGCGCTCGTCGGCTTCAAGGATGCGGTCAACTAGGGACACGTCCGCGCCACGGGCAATCTGGCTGGCACGGAAAGGCTCGGGGTTCTCACGTAAGGCGCGCAGATCGATCATGTTGGAAATTCTACCTACCCTAGAACCACTGCTCACATACTGGTCACTGTGTCGCAGGGCACATAGAGAGCCGGGTCACATTAATGTGGGGAGTTTTGGTAGCTTTTGGTGCACCTCGGGTGAATGTGTTGCTTTCGTGTACGGCCGCAGTGAGGTGGGGGGTGGCGCGGATGCAAAAAGGGGCAGGCGACGGCGTCAGGACGCGGAAAAGATACCAAAATTAGCCGTAAGCTAAGCGCAAAATTTACCCAAAAACAGCAGATGAAGGGCAGTTTATCTAAGTAAAATGGTGCTTTCGTGCCAGCTGGGCGCCGTCGAGCCCAGCAAATTTTAGCCCAGAGCAACACCTACCCCCTAAACAGCCGCTCACCTGCGCATATATAATTGAAGTGTAAGCACAGGCGGAGCGTGAAGAAACCCTTATAAATGCTCACTTTCCGCTTATATTTCAAGAAAATTTAGGGGGGATGCAGCGTAAACTTAAACACAACCACGGCCAGGCAAAGTTCGCCTAGCCGAAATTACCAAAGGGGGTTAGTGATGCCATCACTTTCAATGCCCTCATTTTCACAGCTGAGGGCCTTTGTAACGCTCTGCGATCACAAACACTACGGTGACGCAGCAGCGGCACTTGGTGTGAGCCAGCCCAGCTTGTCCCAGTCCATTTCCGCGTTGGAAAAGCGCGTTGATGGCCCCCTTATAGAGCGCACCACGCGACAGGTTCTAATCACCCCTCTGGGCCAGGACCTGCTTCCCTTCGCGCGTGATGCAGTGCTGGCCGCCGAAGGGTTTATTGAGGCCGCCAGCCGCATTAGCCAGGAGCGTTACGGTCAAGTGCGCCTGGGGATCATCCCCACCGCCGCACCCTACCTGGCTGAATCTGTGGCCAGCGGCGTACCTAATGCCGCCAATATTGCTGATTTTGGCAGAATTTCCGAGTTCCGGGAGATGACCACCCCGGACATCCTAGACGCACTCGCTTGCGGAGATATTGACCTAGGCCTGGTGGCCTTGGATGAGAGCATGGAGCGCTTTATCAGTGAGCCCCTATGGGATGAAGACCTGGTAATCGCTGTTCCCGACACCCACCCTTGGGTTGGGCGCACCAACGTCAAACCCGCCGAGCTTAGCCGCCAGCCGCTGATCCTCATGGAGGCCGGCAACTGCCTGCGTGACCAAACCCTGGCGCTATGCAATATCCCCATTAATGAGGTGGCCGCAACCACCATCGACATGGCAACCGCCCTGCGGCTAGTCAAAGTTGGTGGCGGGCTAGCGGTTGTGCCCGAGGGGGCTTTGCGCACAGGCGAAGGGCAGACCGTTAGCGTGGCCCGCTTCGCCGAGCCTGTTCCCACCCGTCGCCTGGCCCTGATTCACCGGCCCTCCACCGTGCATCAGGAATCTTTCGAGGAGATTGCTGAGCGTTTGCGCGACTATGTGGATAAAACCCGCATGGTGGTTACCCCGATCGAGTAGCTAACCCAAACGAGCAGCTGCCCCAATCGGCTAGCTTGGGTGGCCGAGGCGGCGCCGTGACGAGTGTAAACCGAGCCGATTGGGCCGGGGACTTTTAAAGGTTCCCGGCCCAATTTGTTTTAGCGAATCGTCAAATCGCTCACTAAATGGGCGTTATGCTGGATTTTATGTTCGGCAAGGATCATCGAAGTTTGCGCAGTTTGCAGGTTACGTTAGGTAACTTGCTTAGGGGCGTTGGGCTGCGTTGGTTTAGAGGCGACGACGGCGGGGCATGCGGCTCAAAGGAGGCGCGAGGCTTGGGGGAGGCGAGCGGCGTCGTCGTGAGGGCCCAAAAGCCAAGAATGCTGACTGCACTCTTTGTGGGACTACTTGCCTGCCTACTGCTAGCCAGTGGGGCCAACGCTGCGACTGTCGAAACCACCGCAGTGAGCGCCCAAAGCAAAGCAGCAGCGGGATCTGCGGTCACTCGCAACTGTGGGGCCACAGCAACCAGTCGCATTAAACCTCTGGTAATGGTGGTTACTTACGGTCTGACCTGGCGCGATTTAAATGGCGTTTTGGATGGGAAAAACATTGGCGCGAACGGCGATGGCGCAGAAATACGAAAATATGCGCAATATATAGCTGGATATCCAGCTACACCAATGAACCTGCTAATTCCTAAAAGCGCTAATTCCCTAAGTAAAAATGGGCAATTTGCCATGCTGTATTCCGGCAGGGGAGGCAATTACACCACTGCCGACTATGATCTAACCACCTCGCCACTAGGGCAAACTTTACGGGCCTCCGAATGCAGTTTCGCTGAGTACCGGGTGGGCGGTAGCTATGAGACCGAGCGTCCATTTGGTCAAAATCTAAGCGATGTAACGGTTGTGGATGCCGCATCGGTACCACTTACCGAGATTGCCAGTTATTTAAGCCGAATTCGCGTATATTACGGCGATAATGTTGACGTAATGCTACTCTCGCTAGCAAACGGAACCTACTATTCAGACGGTCAAGCTGCCAAATTATATTTAGCTCTAGTGCCCGGCCTAAAAGATGTGAACGCCAAAACTGGGCGAGTGCAGGCCCCTTCTGTGCGGCGCGATAACCTAATTCAGTTAACAGATATTGCTCCTACAGTTGCAGCTCGCTATGGGGCAAAACCCCCACTGGGTGCTACTGGTCAAGCATTGCCGCAGGCTCCTGGGCGAGTAGATAACTCGTCAGCCATAGAGAAATGCGTGGACTTTTGGGAAGCTCAACAGTACTCAATTAATGAGGGAACTGTACCTGATGCGCGCACAAACCTAATTCATTTCTTAATAGATCAAAGCACTCATAGTCAGGCCGCACAAAAAGTAATAGGCTTCAACCTGCTGTGCGTAGTGTTAGCAATGCTGGTTATTGTCCTAGTGTGGCGTAATAAGTTCCCGAAACTAGATTTCTATGCAGATAGCCCTGAGGTAAGCCGAAAATATTTACTACTTATACGCTGGTTGGCAGTGTTCACTGCTTGCTTGCCGGTAGGCTACCTGCTACTTAACGCCACCTCATGGTACCTATTCGGGGTTGAACCAAATGATTACAGGTTTATAGTTACGGGCAGTATCCCTGAAGATAATCAAGCTATTGTGGGTTTAACTAAGCTGCATTTAGTGACCTTTATGGGGGCAGTAGCTATAGCTGTGGTACTTACCTGCCTACTGGAACTGGTCACTATTAAATTTGCAAATTATTCTGTCAGTTTCATTATTGCCTGTGCAGTAAACGGTCTACTGTGGCTAGGCGACGGTATTACTGGCGGCAACTTGGCCTTTAACAGCCCTCTAGTGGTAAGTGTTATGACCACGCAGCGCCTATACGGCCTGTCTGACGCTGGTTTTGCCGTTGGTGCGGTGGGTTTTGTGCTGGCTTTGGTGACCTTAACCAGCTGGCTAAAACCCCGCCGAGGTTTGCGTACGTCCCTGATAGTGGCGGGCATTATTGGCACCTTGGGTGTGGTCACCATTGGGCTGCCGAGCCTGGGCGATAACGCTGCGGGCGCGCTAGCCCTGGCAATTACGCTGGTAGTGGCCATGTTGAAGCTTGCGAACCATGACCTACGCCTGCGTGACTTGGTTATTTCCAGCTTAATTGGCGCTAGTTTATTGTCAGTGATAGCAGTTATTGAATGGTGCTGTTTTGGGAGCAACTCCAGTTATTTAGGGCATTTGGGTCAGAAATTCTTGGACGGCACTTTCATTGATGTTATGGCTGCACGATTTGCTGCTTTAATGACTCCAGTTTTCGCGGCAGATGATGAAGCAAGCACCAAGCTAATCTTTGCACTGATAACCACGACGCTAGTGATTTTGGCTTGGATTAAGGTCTATCGCGCTACGCGACGCCCAGATGTGCCGGCACGTTATGTGGTTACCTTCAACGCCTTAACTACCCTGACTTTGCTTGAGCTAGCACTAAACGATGCCGGCTTTACGATGGTGCGCTACAGCCTGTGCTTGCTAGTGCCACTGGCGTTGGTGATGAGCGTAGAGCTAAAGCTATTTAGGGTGACCGCCGTCGAAACTAAGCCAGAAACGCTCGCCGCTTCGAGGTAAACCCTCAACTGGCACATTGCGGGCATTATGCTTTGGTTATGTTCCGCAAAGACGATCGAGGTATCCCCGGTTCAACCGCGTTGGAAGCTACCGGCCTGCGCTGGCTAACTGACGCCATGGACGACGGCGGCGCGGCTGTGGTGCCCGTGCGTAGCGGTCGTGGGTGGCTAGAAGAACCTCAGCTTAATGACAGGCGCTGCACCCCTAAAGCCGCTTTCAGTTTCGGTCGCGCGCTAGCCCACACCCACGCCGCTGGAGCCTCACACTGGGGTGCACCGCCGCAGGGCTGGGAAGGTGACGGCTGGATGGGTCGTGCGCGTCTACCTTTGCGGGCTGAGGCTTGGACTGATAGCTGGGGCGAGTTTTTTGCGACAGACCGGATCATGCCCATGCTGGCCCCGGCCCGCGACAACGGATCGATTGACCGCTCGGGCGCCGTCGTGATCGAAAAACTCTGTGAACGCCTACGTGACGGGGACTTTAACCACTCCCAACCCCAGCTGCTAAGCCAAGCCGGAAAACCTGTAGCCCGCCTGCACGGGGATTTGTGGAGCGGAAACGTGCTGTGGTGTCCGGTGGGGGATGTGGCGCGCAGCTGCAAGGAGTTTTTGGGTGAGAAAACCGCTGATGAGCCCCAAGGCGGCGCAGCCATAATAAAAGGTAGCGCTGCCATAATGACCAGCGTCCAGCGGCTGGAAGCCTTCGCTGGTGGGCCGGTAGTTGGGGTGATGATCGATCCGGCTGCGCACGGTGGTCATGCGGAGACTGATTTGGCTGATTTGGGCCTGTTTGGGCAACAATATCTAGACAGCGTCTATGAGGGCTATCAGAGCGTGTCGCCGCTAGAGTCCTACTGGAGTGAGCGGGTGGGGCTGCATCGCGTACACATGCTGATTGTGCACGCGATGCTGTTTGGGGGTGGCTACGGTTACGAAACCGTGCAGGTGGCCAGGCATTATGTCTAAAGCTAGGAGGTTTGCGGACGTGTTTCGCCGCTTTAAGGCGAATGCCTTTAGGGCAGATGTTGGCGCGGCTTTCGCTGGCGGGGCTAGTGTGAGTAGGGCCGACGCCGGCGTGGCGGCTTTGATGCGAGCAGTTACAAAAATCTTTACCGGGCTGATTGCCTGTTTGCTACTGCTCTCTAGTGGCGCTAGTGCAGCAACTTTCACCGTGGCGACTGTGTCAGGTATAGCTGGTGATAAAAATGCGGCTAGAGCACAAAACTGGGCTGGAGTGGGCGCCGTCGCCAGCGCAAACACAACTAGCAAGTGCGCGACGGGCACAAAAACGCGAATTAAGCCCTTAATTTTAGTGGTTGCCGGCGGAATAACCTGGCAAAATCTGCAAAGCAAAGACTCGGACACAAAAAACTATCTAATGAATTATTCGGCCACCCCCATGAACCTGGTGGTACGCGGTCATAAAGACGGCACTAACCCAAATGAACAGCTAGCCATGCTGTTTTCGGGTCGACGCGATAAATTCACTGGCGAATATCGCGATAGCGACATTATTAACTCTCCGCTAGCGAAAACTCTAAAAGCGGCTGGTTGTACCTTTGCTATAGATCCCTCGCTGACTTATAGATATTATTACACTGATGGAAAACCGTTAAAGCGTGATTTAGCGGATGTTACTGTTGTAAAAGCGATTTCTGATAGTGCGGGTCAAATTGCCTCTAAATTACGTATCTTAAAGGCTCGTTATGGCTCTAGTGTTGATGTAATGACGGTTTCAATCGCTGCTGAAAGTAGTCTTTCTGGCGGCGATGACAGGCTTTATTTAGCGTTAATTCCGTCTCTACATGGTGCTAGTGGCGCTGAGGAAAAGATACGAGTACCCTCTACGCATCAAAATAACCTGGTGCAACTAACCGATATTTCCACAACTATTGCGGCTCGCTATGGCGCTAAATTGCCTGAACGCGCCTCTGGGCAAGCCCTGGCGCAAAACCCGCAAAGCATTAATAAGTCTGTATTTGCCGGTAATCGCATAGATACTTTAGAGCAGGAGCAAAATTCCTCCGATAATCCCGCTACAACTAAAGTCACTTCCGCGCGTCAGGCTTTAATTCACTCATTAATTAACCAGGATAAACACGCTCGTGCCTCACGTGCGGTAATGGTTTACAATACCATAATTGTAGTGATTTTCGTTCTGGCTGTAGTGTGGCTGTGGCGGCGTAAGTGCTTAGAGCGCAGATTCTGTAACATAAAAGCTGTAGAATTTGGCAGCACGCAACTGCTTTCCTTGCAACGTCTGAGTGTATTTGCTGCCGCGCTGCCTGTAGGGTATTTGCTAGTTAATTTAGTTCCCTGGTATTTGGTGATAATTACCAGGTCTTTCACTATCGGTGATAGTACCTATCAGGAAGTAGATACCTTTAAAACTGTTGCGCTACAAGTAGTAACCGCTACTGCTGGCGCGGCACTAATAGCTTTAGTGTTAACTGCGCTAATTAATTGGCTAACCCGAAAATCTGTGAGCTACTCTACTGGCTTTATTGTTGCTGCCGCATTAAATGGTTTAATTTGGTTTGGCGATGGAATTAGCGGCAATCACCTCACCTTCAACAGTCCTTTAACCATGAACGCGCTGGTGGCGGGGCGTTTCTATGGGGTGTCCAATACGGCTTTTGCTTTCGGTGCGGTAGGGGCCATGATTGCCCTGCTGGCCTGGGCTGATTGGCTCAAATCCCGCTATAGCCTACGCGCCAGTTTGCTGGCAGTTTCCGGGGTTGGTTTATTGCTGGTAATTGTCGACGCCGCCCCCTTCTTAGGTGCCGACCTTGGTGGGGCGCTGGCACTAATTCCCACACTAGGCGTGGCTCTAGTGAAACTATCCGGCCGCAGCCTGCACCCACGTATTTTGGCGCTTCTCGGCCTTATTTCTGCTGGCTTACTTTCGGGCGTAGCCATTTTGGAATGGCTGCTGCGTGGGGAAAACTCCACCCACCTGGGCCGTTTTGGCGGGCAGCTATTAGATGGCACTTTCCTGGCTACCATTGGCAAAAAATTTAAGGCCCTAGTGGGCCCGTTCATTGATGCTAATGGCCAGATAGCCTTGATGATTGTGAAGATTATTGTGGCCCTAGCGGTGGTAAGCATTGTGCTGGCAGTGTGGTTGCGGCTTTACCGCGCCACGCGCCGGCAGGGTGTGCCCGAGGTGTATCGGCTGCAGCTAGACACTCTAACAGTACTGCTGTTGCTGGAAGTGGCCCTAAATGATTCGGGTGCCTCAATGGCGCTCTACAGTCTGTTTTTGCTGGTGCCTCTGGCCTGCCTGATGTCCTTGGAACTGCCGGCAAAACAGCAGAACCAGATCGAAATGCTCGGGTGATGTAGCGGTTAGCTACTAAAACGATGGCGCAGCCACGTAGATTCAAAGTGGCTGCGCCATGAGGTGGGCACGTTACTTCAGTAAGCCCTGTTCAGGCTGTTTTTAAGTCGTGGGGTGCAGCATGTTTTAGGCTGTGGGCCGCAGCATACGGTAAGGCTCAAAGGGAGCTTGTGAAGCTGCCGCCTGGTTTACGTTTTCTTGGCTCCGGCGCTTACTCAAAAGGCGGCTGATAAGGCTTGGACGCAGCTTACGCGTAGTTTTACGAACCTGACGGAACTGCTCCAGGCGGTGCAAGCGTCCAGCCAAATTATTGACGCTAACTCGGTGAGTGATCGAGCAAGGCACTTCCAGCACAGTGAAACCAGCTTCAAGTGCCTTCACGCTCAACCAGGTTTCCACGCCCCAGCCCCTAGAGAGCTGATTCTTGCAAGCCTCAAACACAAAACTGTTCATGCAGCGCTGCCCCGAAAGCGGAGCTTGCGGCTCCCAGCCGGTAGCCTCACTGATGGCCTTGCGGGCCGTGCCCAGCACAAAACCATGCCCACCAGCACCCTTAAAAGCTGGCGGCACCGCAATGCTCATAGAGCAACGCCCGCTGGCCACAGGCTCAATCAGCACCTCGCAAGCCGAGGCACTAGCGCCCAGGTCGCCGTCGACAAACAACAGCAAATAATCCGCGCCCGGCTGGGCAGACTTACGTAAATAAGCCACGCCCGAGCCCATGGCTGCGCCCTTGCCGCGCTTGTGAGGCTTAGAAATAACCTCCGCACCAGCGCGTTTAGCGATCTTGGCGGTGTCGTCGGTAGAACCGTCATCAACCACCACGACCCGCTCCACCCCGGCAATCCCCAAGGCCGCCTGCACGGTTGCGGTGATGCGCTCAGCCTCGTTATAGGCCGGGATAATCACCGCCACCGGCAGCCTGCCGAAATAATCCGCATACTGAACGCGCTGGTCAACCGCGTAGGCAACAGCGCGGTCAGGCAGATACTCGCTGGCGGCGCAGCAGTTATTGCCTGGCTGCTGGGCTTGCGTGGCGGGCTGGCTGCTGGCGTCGTCGGCTGGTGCCTGCGAGTGAGCCTCCAGCTGGGCAAGCTTTTGAGCGACCTCTTGTGCCGGGGTGAGGGTCACGGTGCTTCCTTAAAATCGCTGATTTACAGGTTCACCTGGCGGGAAATGATGCCGGCCTTGGCGCGGCGCTCGTCAGCGTTCAAAGCGGCGTCGTCAGCCAGGGCAGCCTGTAGGCGTGCACCCAGCGCCTGCATGGGGGCGGTTAGCTGCTCGGCGGTAGTGCCCGGCTCAAGCTGCCACACCGGGATGGCAATGCCGTAAGCGCGGAAGGCACCCAGGAAAGAACCCAGGCGGGCGCCGTCGTCGCTAAGCTCAGACTCACGGGCGGCGTGCACCTTGGCCAGGGCGTTGAAGAAGGCGTCCTCATCCTCCTCACGCACCCAGCGCACGTACTCCTTACCGCTCATGCGGCACCAGAAGGCGTGCTCCACGCCCGGGACCTGGCGGGTGGCCACAATCTCATCGCGAGACTGGTTGACCAGGTTGTTTAGCTCCTCATCACTGAGCTCGCCGGGGGCAGCCCAGAAGCCAAAAGAGTCGTGCAGCTGGAAAACCGGCTCAAAGTCGGCGTCTAGTAGGTCCTGTAGGCGCGGGCCGGGCTCAGGTAGGGTGCTTAGCTGCAGGCCAGTGTTGTTTTCTAGCTCCAGGGTGTTGAGCAGGGCGTAGGCGACGTCGCGCGAGGCGTCACCGGAGTGCTTGGTGGTCTGCATGGCAACCAGGTAGCAGTCGTCGGCGCGGCGCATACCCTGGGTTAGGTCCGGCAGCAGGGTGGCCAGCTCAACCGTGGTGCCACGGTGAGCGGCAGAAATGTACTCGCTGTCGTTGAGCTTAACGGTCATGGTGGCGGCGGGGATGATCTGCGCCATGGCGACCAGTTCAGCTTCATTCTTAAGGCCGGCGAAGGGGCGGGCTACGAATTCAACCTTCTTGGGCTTGGCGGGGGACTGTACGGCCTGGGCGGCCTTTTTGGCCTGGGCGCGGGCGCGGCGCTGACTCTTTTTCGACATAAGTCAACCCTACAGGGTTGGGGTGGGGTTGTGCCGGGCCAGGCTGCGCGCCGACGCTGAAATTAGGGCGCGGTTTAGCTCAGTTAGCTCAGGCGGCTAGCTTGGCGCTAACCTCGATTAGGCGTGAGAGCAGGGCTTCTAGCTCGTCGGTGCGGCGCTCGTTGGGAGCGAAGGTGTCGGTGCCCTCAAAGTCCATGGGGAAAGTTAGGGCTAGCTGGGCGCGGATGTCGTACATGTCGAACTGTGCGGACAGGGTGCGCCACTGCTCAACAGCGCGGATGGCGCCGTCCCAGGAGTAACCCACGAAAGCCACAGCCTTGCCGATTAGCTCGGGGCTGATGGAGTCGACGGCGTTCTTGAAGGCGCCGGGGATGGTGTGGTTGTACTCGCTGGTTACGAAGATGTAGCCGTCCTGCTCGTCTAGAGCCTTGGCCCAGGCGGCGACGGCGTCGTTGTCATACTTGCCACCCAGAACCATGGGAGCAACCGGGCCGTTAAACATGGGGATGTCGTAGTTCTTCAGGTCAATTACGGTGAACTCGGCCTCGGGGTGGCTGGCGCGGGCCTGCTCCAGAATCCAGTTGCCGATCTGGTCACCTACGCGGCCCTCACGGACGGAACCGACTATGATACCGATCTTGGTCATGATGTGCTCCTTATAAGTATTTGGACAGTGTCTAGAGGTTTGAAAGTTTGAGGGCAGGCGGCCTGGCTGAAGATTTGGCTTTGAGCTGGGCCGCGCTGCGATAACTTGAGTCTAGATTGTTTAACTTTCAACTGTCTAGCGGATTTTGGGACTTTAGGCATAAAAGTGGTCCGGTAGACATTAGTCGACCGGACCGTTAAGTGTTTGCGGGTAGCTACGTCGGCGTCGAGAAACCCTGCAACCCCCAAAAGCGCACTGATCTTAGGTAAACCGCGACAATCAGGGGCAAGCTGCAGTGCTCAAGTCGCAGCGATCAGGGGCTAGCGCGACATTCAGGGGCGAACCGCGATGGCCTCAATCTCCACTCGGGCCCCCTTGGGCAGTGCGGCCACGCCGAAAGCAGCGCGCGCGGGCAGTACCGGACCGGTGAAGAACTGGGCATACACCTCGTTAACCGCCACAAAGTCGTTGATGTCCGCTAGCAGTACGGTGGTTTTAACTACGTCGGCAAAGCTCAGGCCGGCAGCCTTTAGGATTTCGCCGATGTTGGTCAGGCTCTGGCGCGCCTGGGCCTGGATGTCGCCCTCGACCAGCTGTCCCGTGGCCGGAACCAGGGGGATCTGGCCGGAAATGAAAACCTGGGCGCCGGCGTCGTCGCCAGCGGAAACGGCCTGAGAGTAGGGGCCGACGGCGGCTGGGGCGTTAGGGGTGGAAATTGCGGTGGGCATGGGACCTCCTAGATTGGCTTGGTGCCTATAGGTCCATCCTAGTTTGGGGTGGCCCTAGTTTGGGGCGTTGGGGCTGGGTATTGCGGCGCGGGATGTGCTGGCGCCGGTGGGGTGCGCCAATGTGTGGCAGTGTGGGTGCGACAGTGTGGGCCGCACAAAAACTGACATTTCGTCCGTTGCCTATAAAACCCCATGGAAAAATCATAGGGAAGGGATGATTTTGCCTGTATTTGTGAGTATTTGCATGTGATGGGGTGATTTTTGCGGGTAAGCTGTGCCACACTACAGACATGCATGAACGAGCTGGCCAACCCGCCTTATCTGAAGATCTCATCAATGTCGAAGAAGTTCGCCAGGCCTACTACGACCTGGTACCGGACCCTGCCGTACCCGCTCAGCGCGTAGTTTTCGGCACCTCCGGTCACCGTGGCTCTTCCCTAGACACTGCTTTCAATGAAGCCCACATTGTGGCAACCACCGCCGCAATTGTTGAGTACCGCGCCTCCCAGGGCACCGACGGTGTGCTCTACCTGGGCCGCGACACTCACGCCCTATCATTACCGGCCTGGCGCTCCGCCGTCGAGGTGCTGGTAGGCGCCGGCGTGAAGGTCGCTATCGACTCTCGCGACTCCTACACCCCCACCCCGGCCGTTTCCCACTCCATCCTGGTAGCTAACGGCGTTGGCACCCCTGAGGGTGTACGCACCAGCGGCCCTGGCCTGGCTGACGGTATTGTTGTCACCCCCAGTCACAACCCCCCGCGCGATGGTGGCTTCAAGTACAACCCGCCCACCGGTGGCCCTGCCGGTTCTGACGCCACTGGTTGGATCGCCAACCGCGCCAATGAACTACTAGTGGACGGCGCTTGGCGCAACGTGCCGCGCGTGCCCATCGACGAGGCCCTCAAGAGCGAGCTGGTCATCCGCCACGACTACCGTGAACTGTACGTAGCTGACCTGGCCAATGTGGTTGACATGGAGGCCATTCGCAAGGCTGGCGTGCGCATCGGTGCAGACCCGCTAGGTGGTGCCTCGGTTGAGTACTGGGCTGAGATTGGCGAGCGATACGGCCTCAACCTCACCGTGGTCAACCCCAAGGTAGACCCCGCCTGGTCCTTCATGACTCTGGACTGGGATGGCAAGATTCGCATGGACTGCTCCTCGCCCTACGCCATGGCCTCCCTGCGTAATGCCATGACCCCCGACGCTTCTGGCGCCACCCCTTACGACGTCGCCACCGGTAATGACGCCGACTCTGACCGTCACGGCATCGTCACCCCCGACGGCTTGATGAACCCCAACCACTTCCTGGCTGTGGCCATCGAGTACCTGTTCACCCACCGTCCCGGCTGGGGTGAAAACTGCGCCGTAGGCAAGACCCTGGTTTCCTCCAGTCTGATCGACCGCGTGGTGGCATCCATCGGCCGCAAGCTGGTGGAGGTGCCCGTGGGCTTCAAGCACTTCGTGCCTGGCCTGCTAGACGGCTCCGTGGGCTTCGGTGGTGAGGAAAGCGCGGGAGCTTCCTTCCTGCGTTTCAACGGCGAGGTATGGACCACCGACAAGGACGGCATCATCCTGGCCCTGCTGGCCAGCGAGATCATCGCCGTCACCGGCAAGAGCCCCTCGCAGCTACACGTTGAGCAGGTGGAGCGCTTCGGCGCTTCGGCCTACGCCCGTGTTGACGCCGCTGCCACCAAGGAAGAAAAGGCCAAGCTGGCTGCACTTTCTCCCGAGAACGTCACCGCCACTGAGCTGGCTGGTGAACCCATTGAGCAGCGCCTGGTACGCGCCCCGGGTAACAACGAGCCGATCGGCGGCCTGAAGGTCACCACCAAGGACGCTTGGTTTGCGGCCCGTCCCTCCGGCACTGAGGACGTGTACAAGATTTACGCCGAGTCCTTCCTGGGTGAAGAGCACCTAAAGGAAGTTCAAAAGGAAGCCAAGAGCGTAGTTAGCGCAGCGCTAGCCAACTAATCTCGCTTAGCTAGCTGGGGTCGGGTGCATTAGTGCCCGGCCCCAGTTTGTTTATGCTCTAGGGCTACTTTGCTTGCGACGTGACCGTGTCAGCCCGGCCCCAGTTTGTTTGCGGCCCAGTTATGGTGCATCCCAGTTATGGCAAGCGCGAACAGACTGCTACACCGTGTCAGCTAAATATCTAAGGCTTTTCCCTAGAATAAAGCCATGAGCTCTACGTCTTCAGTTCCCTCCGCTGCCAGCCCTGACGCGGGTGCCAAGCTGCCAGCTATGTCAGCTGGAGCCCGCCAGACGCGCCCCAGCTCCAGCATGCCAAAGGTGGAGTATCAAGACCCAGATAGTGACATCACCACTGACGAGGCCATCAGCTCTGTGCCCTTCCAACAGTCACTGCCAGGCCCGGAAGATGACGTATTGCTAGCTAGCGGCCAGCCGCTTGCTGCTACTTCAGCTGCTGCACAACAGCGCGCGCAAGAACGCCCTGGGCGGCGCCCTACCGCTGAGCAAATTAGGCGCCGTCCCAGCACCCGTGCCTGGGTGCCTAACCAGCATGGCGCATGGGGGATGCTAATCATTCCGCCCCTGGTGGGGGCCTTTATTGGGGGTTGGTCTTGGCATTACCTGTTGATCTGGCCGGCTTTCTGGATGGGCTATTTTGCGTTCTGGGCCTGGACCCAGTGGCTACGCACCCGCTCAGAAGCTAAGCGTCTACTGCTGCTGGTGCCCATGATCTGGTATTCGGCAATTTGCGCTATAGCTGGGCTGGCGAGCCTAATCAGCGCCCCCTACCTGATCCGCTGGGCCGCAGTTTTCGCCCCGCTATTGGCGCTGGCCCTGTGGCAGGTGCGCATAGGTAAAGAGCGCTCGCTGCTTAGCGGCGTCACCACTACGCTTGCGGCCACGCTAATGACCGCAGTCAGCTACGACGTCGCCACTGGCGGCGCCGGCGGATTCCTAGGCTTAGAGAAGGGCGCGGACACCCTAGAAAGCTTTGGGGGTCCTCAAAACCTAACCGGCTGGCACTGGGCCTGGCTGGTTACCTCCCTGGTCAGCGGTTATTTTGTGGGCACCGTACCTTACGTAAAAGCCATGATTCGTGGCCGCGGCAAGCCCACCATGATCTGCCTTAGCTTTGGCTTCCACCTGGTGGGGCTAGCCCTGGTGGCATATGCGGCCAGCGCCGGCCTGATTGGCTGGACTAACCTGGCCCTGTGGGTGGTGCTAACTGCGCGCGCCCTAGTACTGCCACTTATGCAGCGCCAGAGGGTACGCAAGCGCGCCAAGGTGATTCGCCCCCGCGTGGTTGGGGTCAGCGAAATCGTCATTAGTATCGTGATGATTGTGGCCATTTTCCTGCCTTAAATCTGCTTCGATAATTGAATCTGGCTAATTGCCCGACGCCGCCTCTAGTGCGGCGTCGGCTTGTTTGGGCTGGGCCCAGGGTTAGGTTGTGGGCCGGGGTCAGGGCTGGGACTTGGGCCTGGACTTGGCGAAGGCTTTGGATGCGGCCCTGGTTGGCTTGGCGCTGCCTGGGGTGGAGTTGCTTGTGGCTGGCTTGGCGCTGCCTGGCGTGGGGTGGGCGTCGCCTGTGGTGGAGTGTGTGCTTGTGGTTGGCTTGCCGCCTGGCGTGGGGTGGGTGCTGGCTGTGGTGAAGGACTGGGGGCAGGCTCTGCTACCGGGGTGCGTTTAATTTGGAAAGTGGCCTGTTCACGCGAAACCACAGTTTTACCCGCATCCTGGTTCCAAGCCCTATTAAAGGTTTGCGCACCCGGCTCATTAGGTAACTGCTTAGCTGAACGCGCATAGACACGCTGATCATGCTGGTCATTGCCTTGGTGAACAGTGACTACATTGGTGCGGTTAGTGGCACTAACCGGCGCCTTACCATCCAGGCTGGGTACAACATCGTCGGCGTTTTCCATACTCAAATACTGCGTACCTGACGGAATCACGCTGTTGCCGGTAGGGCTACCGGCGGTAGCTGTAGCCACAATATTGAAACGTGCCCTTACCTGCGCATTAGCGGTTAGGTTCGTGGCCACAATCCCACCTTGGGAGTGGCCGTAAATGCATACCGGATCAGTGCTTTTAATGCCGGCCTTAGTCATGGCGGCAACCACCAGCTGCGAGTAGTCGTCACTGGCGCCGGCATTAGCCTGCAAGTTAGTTAGTAGATCCTGAGGGTTCGACTTGCCTGCAGTCCACTGTTGTGTGCCCGGCAAAATCACCTGGTAGGAGCAGGTTCCATCAGAATAGGTGGTTTTAATGATAGAAAAAGCTCCAGCTTGCGGATCAGAAGAATTTATGTGATCGCAGTAATTAATAGTGTCGGCCACTGAGCCGTCATATTTACTGACTAACGGCTTGAATTTGACCTGACTGGCCTGGCCTACCCCGGCAGTAGTTTTTGCTATACCTGCCAACACGGCGGCAGCTAGCTCAGCGCCCACAGCAGATTTAAAAGAGAAACTGAGCGGCCCCATAGCGGGGGAGGGCATGTCCATGCGTAGGCCATCGCTGATCAGGGTGAGTCGGTAATTCTTTTTCCCGCCAGCTAGATGGGCCAAGTAGTAGTTGGTGGCCTCAACATCGCTAAGTTCTCTGGGGTTAACCCATTTACCACGCCAATAAATCTTATTGCCACCTGCAAGACCATAGGTGAGCTGTGCTTTTACTCCGGATAAGCAGAGCTTAGCCTCAGGCCCCAGAAACGCACCGGCGTAAACCATAGCTGCCTGCAGAAATGCGCCAAGGCTGGGGCTAGCTTTATAAATAGTAATTAGAGCAGGTACTTCACTAATTAACCAGCCCCCATAGCCACTACGAACCAGCAATAACACTATCTGATAAATAGCTTTAGCGTCCTCTAAATCAATATCTATTCCCAACGCTTTAAACTTTTTTTGCAGAGTTTGGGGGTTATCGAGGCCGTATTTATGCATCTCGGCGCGCACGGCAGCCTCACTTAGAAAATTGTTCCTCCTATGCTTAGCCATGGAGACAGGATTGGCGCGCTTGAGTCCCTCTAATTTCCACAGCCCCTGTGCTTTAACTTCGGCATCGGTGTAGAGGTTATAGCCCACCTGTAGGGCGTCAGCGTTAGTTTCACACTGACCGATGCAGGTTTTTAAAGCCTTGGTTGTGGCCGCATCCAGCTCAGGGGGCAGCCGCTTGGGCGGGGGTTGAGGAAATAATGGCGGGGGTTGTAGCGGCATACGCGGTAGTTCCAGCGCCCCAGGATTGGGCTCTGTGCGAGCCACCTTATAGGCATTGTTGGCTTGTTCCAGCAGTGAGTGGACTTTCATAACCTGCCGTTTAAGCCTCATCAGCACCTGCGGATCCACATGCAGATTTTTATCGGGCCCAGAAACGTAGACAATGTCGCCCATGACTAGACCTAGCTTGGGGTGCTTAGTGCCTGAATGTCATTGTCGACGGCGCCGATCAGCACGTTTATGGCGGCGCTTAGTTGCGCTAAAGACTGACCAGCGGCTTGCGCCGCGCTCCCACGCCACTGGTTGGGAATGGTTGGCACCTGGCTTTTAGCGCTTAGGACCAGCTGCCTAACGTAATGCAAGTTACTCATGGCTAAACGCTAAGACGCCGAGTCAAGGCTTCGCCTTTGAGCTGTGGATAAGGCTGTTGGGGTAAAAAAGTTCCCCACCGGTGCATTAATTCGTGAGTAGAACTCGTAAAGGTAACTCGCACAAAGCGAGCGCAGTGGCGCCAGTATGGCTGTAGATGCAGTTTTAGGGAATCTGGCAGATTACTACTGGCCCGAGCGGATTAGCCTCAGCAGGTCGTCGTCGTAGGCGGGGGAGAAGTCAAAAAGTACCCCTTCAGCCATACGCTGCTTAACCAGTTGTCGGCACACAATCTGCATAGAACGCGGCAAAAGCTGATAGCTCTCATGGCGGTGAATCAAAATCAGATCCGCCTCCTGGCTCAGTGCCCACACCAATAACACCAGTTCACGCTCGCTAAAGGTGCACTCGTCAATAAATTTATCGGGAGGGGGCAAAAGAGTTTTACATGCTTGCAGCATCTGCTCACGGTGGGGCGGCGGCTCAGTGAAACCACGCAGGCCATCAAGGGTTTCAAAGGTTTGCGCCACGGTCAGCTGTGGCCATAGCTGCGCCTCCTGGGTTAGGGCCACAGCCCCCGGCCCAGCCCAGCGCGGTCCGGTGATCTCCATGGCTTGGCGCAGGGCCGCCGAAGGGTTATTCCAGGCGGCACTTTTACGCAGCATATATAGGGCCACATAGGAGATGCCTTCAGCCATAAAGCCGTAAATGACTACCGGCCAGGTGGGATCATCAGAAAAGAAACTGTACTGGTTAAGCCAGCCCAGCAGCATGTCAGGTTTGTGGTGCATGAGTGCAGCCAGCGGCCCAGACCACCACATCACGCAAATCCAGGTGCCGATAAGTGCGTTAACTATCTGCATCCAGCGGCGCGGCGCATGCGGCCAAATCACTGCCCACAGTAACGCAAGTGAGGAGGTCAGTGAACCCATCACCACCACGCCCACAGCCAGCCAACTGGCTTTTTGAAATTGCATGTGAGGTAGCGTGCCCAGCATTACGCCCGCAAACAGTACCCCGGAAATTAGCATTTGCGAAATTTCCATGGCGGTTTGGGCGGCTGCAGCTGAGGCGGTGGGGGTTAGGGCGTCGGTGCGCACCAGGGCGTCAGTGCCGTTGTCGTAGGCCACGCGCGTGTGCTGAGTAATGATTTTGCTGCCCCAATAGGCGCTGATCAGGCATAACGCTAGGGAGCAAAATGGCCCAACCCGGAAGGGTAAAAGTGAGTGGTTGTTAATGCCCAGGGTTACGGCCAGTAAAAAAGTCAGCGTTAGTAGGACGGTGGCCCGCGCCGCCTCCAAACGCGCAATTAAGCGAATTAGGTTGGCGATAGCCACAGTCTCACTGATGCGGGTGGCCACCTTAGGTGGCAAGTGCTCAAGCAGCACTCGCGCAGAAGAAGGTATAGCTACAGCCACACCTATATTTTGCCAAGCTGCTTTTAGGCCTAACAAGCTTGTGCGCTTTTGGCGCGGTGCACGCGCTCAGCTAAGGGTGGGTTGTGCGTGCTTTGGTGTGGTTTGGGCTCGACGGCGCTGCCTCGCTTTATGGCCATGATGACGACGGCGCCGTCGCCCCAAGAAAAAAGCCACCGGCACCGCCACTCAAGAGCGAAACTGACGCAAAAGCTAACAAAAAAATCACATTATGTAACAATTTCGCGCAGTTAAGCTTACAATCACAACAGCGATGTGCGCAGACCCGCACTAGCTCCCCTGAGCGCCAATGAAGGAGTTCCCGTGTCCCCAAAGGGTGTCCACGCTAAAACCGCAGCCGCACTGGCTGCACTGACCTTATCGTTTACCGGTGTAGTTTTAACCCCTGGCGTAACTGCCACCGAGTCGGGCCAGGATTTCACCTCGCAAGCAGTGGCCAATGGCGGTGACGGTAAATTCCCGGTTTACCGCATCCCCTCAATCGTGCAGCTAAACAACGGTGATCTAGTAGTTTCCTATGACGGGCGCCCCAGCCTGAGGGACGCCCCCAACCCCAACTCCATTTTGCAGCGCCGCTCCACCGATGGCGGGCGTACTTGGGGTGAACAAACCGTCATCCACGCGGGCGTTCCCGGCGCCCAAAAGCAGGGCTATTCAGACCCCTCGTATGTGTATGACGCGGAAAAGAATATTTTGTTCAACTTCCACGTCTACTCTAAGGATGCGGGTTTCTTCCAGTCCGTTGATTCTGACGACGACGCCGCCCGCAACGTTATGAGTGCTGAGGTTTCCACCTCCACCGACAACGGCAAAACCTGGACCCACCGCCTGATCACTAATGTGGTTAAACCCAAGGGCATCACCGGTACCTTCGCCACCTCCGGTAACGGCATTCAAATCAAGCACGGCAAATACGCTGGGCGCCTGGTGCAGCAATATATCGGTACTGACTCAGCCCACAACGGTTACGCCTACTCGGTTTACTCTGACGACCACGGCGCCACCTGGCACGCCGGTAACCGCATCGGCAACAGCTTCAACGAAAACAAGGTGGTTGAGTTAAGCGATGGCCGCCTCATGCTCAACTCACGCAACTGGGGTGACGGGGTGGGGCGCCTGGTCGCTATTTCTGACGACGGCGGCGTCAACTGGAAGAACCAGTACCTAGACACTGCCCTGGTAGACCCGGAAGTAAACGCCGGCATCACCCGCATGAACCCCCAAGCCACCAGCGGCAAGGCCGCCAAGGAGCTGCTGTTCACCAACGCCAACAACAGCCCCTACAACTGGCAGATAGATGTTGACCGTAAAGGCCAGTGGATCAACCGCATCACCGGTAACGTGCGCTACTCCTGCGACAACGGCGCCACCTGGCCCGTTAGCCGCGTCTACCACTACGGCCCGCACGCCTACTCCTCGGTGACCGCCCTCAAGGACGGCACTTTCGCCGTCGCCTATGAAACCAAAACCGACAAGGAAATCCGCGTAGGCACCTTCGGGCGCGAGTGGCTAAAGCCATTCTGCGCCAACTTCGCTCCCGCTAGCGTCAGCTTGGGGGCCGGGGAAAGTACCAGCGTAAGCGTCACTATCCGCAATGACGACGACGTCGCCCTACCGGCTGGGTCCATGCGCCTAACCGGCCTGCCCGAAAACGTCAGCAGCGAGCTGGTAGCCACCCCGGCACTAAAGCCTGGCGAGTCGGCCACCGTAAACGTCAAGGTCACCGCCACTAAGGATATTGTGGCTGACACCTACAATGTGGATGCCACCTTGGAGGCAGGTCAGTACACCCTGCGCGGCTCAGTGGAGCTCAAACTCACCGCCCCTGAGCTGATCGCACTGACCGTGGCCGGCGAGCGCAGCGACTACACCCGCGACATCGTGGCTAAGCCCTACCAGGCCGGCGAAAAGCTGCCCTTCCACTGGACCATCGTCAACAACACCAATAAGACCCTGCACATCGATAGCGCCAAGGGGCCCGAGGGCACCGAAATTGAATCTTGCAGCGGCGACATTGAGCCCGGCAAGACCATGTGGTGCTTCACCAGCGGCTATGTGGTAAGCGAGCAGGAAGCCAAGCAGGGCTACCTGGATGCCAAGCTGACGCTGACCTACACCCAGGGCGACAACCAGGTCACCTACCCGGTAACTCGCTTCGACCAGAACCTAGGTAAGCGCCGGATGCTGCCGGCCGCTCCCACCCCGCAGCCCACCGAGCAGCCCACGCAGAGCCCCACCCCGGCCCCGACGGCGTCGCCCACTGCCACGCCGACCGCTGCGCCTACTGCTGTGCCCACCACTGCGCCCAGCCCCACCGCCGCGCCCACGGCTAGCGCTGTGCCCAGCGCCAGCCCCATGCCTAGTGCCAGCCCCATGCCTACCGGCAGGGCGGCGCTAAAGCCCTCACCGCTACCCACCTCAAAGGGTTCAGGGAAGGTAGCTTTCGCCGGTAACAGTGGCGGCTCGCACCACGGCTCGCTGGCGGTTACCGGTGTGGCCGGAGGATTAGTGCTGGTAGCCGGGGGTCTAGTGGCCGCCGGTGGAGCGCTGCGCTCTGGCAAACTACGCGACTACCTGCGTCGTCACTAAAACCGACGGCGCATGCGGGAGCAGGCTTGGGCGCGTGCGCTCGCGGGTCCGAGCTTAGGCGCGGGCTTGCGCGCGCCCCTAAGCCGCCAGCCCGGCGAAAAAGTGGCCTAAAACCACGTTAAACCGGGCCTCTGGTGTTGGGGGCAGGTCAGCTGAGACAATTAGCGCATGAGTTGTGCTGAGACTGCTGACCTGCCCCTATCCCGTGTAAATCTAGCTGAAGTAAACCCGCCACTGGCTCTGGGAGTGTTAGACGGACGCTACCGCGCCGCCGCTTCGCCGCTGGTAGATCACCTGTCTGAAGCTGCTTTGAACCGCGCTCGCGTGCATGTGGAAGTTGAATGGCTGATTTACCTCACCGATAACGAGGTTTTGCCGGGCGCTCCCAAGTTCTCTGCCGCTGAGAAGGAGTACCTGCGCGGTATTGTTTCCAGCTTTGGCCGCGCCGAAATTGATGAACTGGCTGAAATTGAGGCAGTCACCCGCCACGACGTGAAAGCTGTGGAGTACCTGCTCAAGCGTCGCCTAGACGCCGCCCCCCAGGTGCTGGGCCAAGACACGGTGCTGCCTCAGGTGCACGAGATTGTGCACATTTTCTGCACCAGTGAAGACATCAACAACCTGGCCTACGCCCTAACCATCCGCTCAGCTATCAAACAGGTGTGGCTACCGGCCGCCCAGGGCCTGGTGGATGACCTCAGCGAAATGGCTCGCAAGTACAAGGCTGTGCCCATGCTATGCCGCACCCACGGCCAGCCGGCCACCCCCTCCACTTTTGGTAAGGAACTGGCCGTATTAGCTTGGCGCCTGAGCCGCCAGCTACGCCGCATTGAGGACACCGAATACCTGGGTAAGATCAACGGCGCCACCGGCACCTACGGCGCTCACGTGGTTTCTGTACCGGGAGCTGACTGGGAGGCCGTTTCGCGCGGTTTCGTGGAGCACCTGGGTCTGATCTGGAACCCGCTAACCACCCAGATTGAATCCCACGACTGGCAGGCTGAGCTGTACAGCGACGTGGCCCGTTACAACCGTATTGCCCACAACCTGGCCACCGACGTGTGGACCTACATTTCTTTAGGCTACTTCCACCAGCGTCTAAGCGCCCAGGGCTCTACCGGCTCCTCCACCATGCCGCACAAGGTCAACCCGATTCGTTTTGAAAACGGTGAAGCCAACTTTGAGATTTCCTGTGCGCTACTAGATTCCCTAGCGGCCACCCTGGTCACCAGCCGCCTACAGCGCGACCTGACCGACTCCACCACCCAGCGCAATGTGGGCGTGGCCCTGGGGCACTCGCTGCTGGCTATCTCTAATGTGCGCGGGGGCCTGGGCGGCCTGGATGTGGATGAGCGCCGCCTGGCTGAAGACCTAGACGCCACCTGGGAGGTGCTGGGTGAACCGGTGCAGCAGGCTATGCGCGCGGCCGCCGTCGCTGGCGCCACCGGTATGGCTGACCCCTACGAGCGCCTGAAGGAACTGACCCGTGGCAAGCGGGTTACCGGCCAGGCTATGCGTGACTTTATCGCTGGGTTGGGTATGCCTGCCGACGTCGAAGCTCGCCTGCTGGCGCTAACCCCGGGCACCTACGTGGGCTTGGCTGAAAGTTTGGTGCGCCACCTAGAGGATTAACTAGGAATAATTCGGGGCATATCCCGGTTGGGCTAGTCGTGCTTGGGGGACAGTTTTAAAGCTGTCTACAGGCCGGCTAGCCCATATTCATAGCTGCCAGCTGCGTTGTGGCTGGGTAGGCAACACATTTAGGAGAAGAAAATGGCTGAAAACATCGACCGCACCACCGTCCTCAAGGTTTCAGGCCTGACCTGCTCTAACTGCGTGCGTCACGTGAGTGAAGAGCTAGAAGAGGTTGAGGGTGTCAAGAACGTTTCAGTAATCCTGAACAAGGGTGGCGTCTCTGACGTAATGGTGGTTTCTGACGTGCACCTAGACGACCAGGCCCTGGCCGACGCCGTTGACGAAGCCGGCAACTACACCCTGGAAGCCATCGAACGCGACGAGTGAGGCGGGCGTCTTAAATAATGACTGATATCCAAGAAACCACCTCAACTAGCACCAGTCACGGCAGCGTAGATTTGAGCGTGGGTGGGATGACGTGTGCCTCCTGCGTGGCGCGCGTGGAGAAAAAACTGAACAAAGTGGCTGGCGTTAACGCTTCAGTTAACCTGGCTACCGAATCAGCCCACGTTGAGCTAAGCGCCCCAGTAGACCCACAGCAGCTGGTGGCCGTGGTGGAAAAAGCTGGTTACAGCGCCACCGTGACTAAGGTGGAGGACGGCGCCGTCGAGGCTATGCGCAAGCAGGAAGCCCGCCACCTGGCCCACGCCGCTGACCTGCGTCGTCGCCTGATCGTGGCGGCCACCTTATCAGTGCCGCTGATGGTGATCTCCATGGTCAGCGCCGCCCAGTTCTATGGCTGGCAGTGGGTTGTGGCCGCACTGGCCCTGCCGGTGGTGACTTGGTGTGCTTGGCCTTTCCACAAGGCCGCTTTCACTAACCTGCGCCACGGCTCCACCACCATGGACACCCTGGTTTCCCTGGGGGTTATTACCGCCACCTTGTGGAGCCTGTGGGCGCTGATTTTTGGGGGCGCTGGCACGCTGGGTATGCGCATGAGCATGGAGTTCATTCCGCGCGCCCAAAGCGAGCACGCCCACATGTATTTTGAGTCTGCCGCCTGGATCGTGACTTTCCTGCTCACGGGGCGTTTGGCGGAGGCGCGGGTGCGTCACCGCTCGGGTGACTCGCTGCGTAAGCTTTTGCAGCTGGGCGCCAAAACTGCTGCGCGGGTTAACGCTGACGGCTCGGTTACGGAAATTCCGATTGACCGCCTGCAGGTGGGCGATCGTTTCCGGGTGCGTCCGGGCGAAAAAATTGCCACCGACGGCGTGGTGGTTGAGGGCCACAGCGCCATTGATGCTTCCTTGCTCACCGGTGAATCTTTGCCGGTGGATGTAAGTGCAGGTGACGAGGTTACCGGCGCCACCGTGAATACTTCGGGCACGTTGGTTGTGCGCGCTACCCGGGTGGGTGCGGGCACCACATTGTCGCGTATTGCCCAGGTGGTTACTGCCGCCCAGGCTGCAAAGGCGCCGGTGCAGCGCCTGGCTGACCGGGTCAGTTCGGTGTTTGTGCCTACGGTTTTAGCTCTGGCTGCTTTAACTTTCCTAGGTTGGCTGGCTACCGGTCATAACGCCCAGGCCGCGATTACGGCAGCGGTGGCGGTGCTGGTAATTGCCTGCCCCTGTGCCTTGGGTTTGGCTACGCCTACCGCCCTGCTGGTGGGTACTGGCCGCGCCGCCCAGTTGGGTGTGGTTATTCGTGGCCCGGAGGTGCTTGAATCTACCCGCCGCATTGACACGGTGGTGCTGGATAAGACCGGTACGGTCACCACGGGGGTAATGCACCTGGCTCAGGCGGTATTTTTCGACGACGCCGCCGGTGCAAGTGACGCTGGCGGCGCTGGTGCTCAGGCCGGCGGCGCTAGCGACGGCGCCACGGTTGTGGACTTGGGGGAGGGTGCCGCCTTAAGCCCAGCCCAGCTGCAAACCTTGGCCCTGGCCCAGGCGCTAGAGATTCCCTCTGAACACCCAGTAGCCCGCGCTATTGTGGCGGGCACACAACTAGACGGCGTCCAGGCGCCCCAGATCAGCGAGTTCACTAACCATGCTGGTCGTGGGGTGAGCGCCACAGTAGCCCACGCAGCAGGCCAGGCCACTTACGCCGTCGTCGGTAAAGCCACCTGGCTGAGCCAGCAGGGCGTAAGCCTTGAGCAGGCTGAAGCCCAGGTACGCGCCCTGGAAGACACCGGCGCCACCGTGGTGCTAGTGGCCTCAGGGCCGGATCCAAAATCATTGCGCTTGCGTGCCGCCCTAGCTGTGCGCGACGAGCCCAAACCCACCACCGCCAAAGCCATCAGTGAGCTCAAAGCCATGGGGCTGCGTCCCATCCTGCTCACCGGTGACAATGAGCGCGCCGCCAAGTTCATCGCCGCCCAGGTGGGTATTGATGACGTAATCGCCCAGGTACTGCCCGAGGATAAACGCGACGTGGTGGCTCGCCTGCAAGGTGAGGGGGCTAATGTGGCCATGGTGGGTGACGGTGTTAACGACGCCGCCGCTCTAGCCCAGGCGGGCGCTGCCGGTTTGGGTATGGCCATGGGTACTGGCTCAGATGTGGCCATTGAGGCCGCCGACATCACGCTAGTGCGCGCCGACCTGGAGGCAGTTGTGGCTGCTATCAAGGTTTCGCGCGCTACCCTGCGCATCATTAAGCAGAACCTGTTCTGGGCTTTCGCCTATAACGTGGCCGCAATTCCGCTGGCTATGGCGGGTTTGCTCAACCCCATGATCGCCGGGGCCACTATGGCTATGAGCAGCGTGATCGTAGTGTCTAACTCGCTGCGACTACGCCGCGTGAAGTGATCTGACAGTGTGAAGTGACATAGAATAGTCTGGCTACTTCGAATTAAAGCGCACACTTTGGGCTGCTAGCCCGGGTGTGCGCTTTGTTATGCACACTAGATAGTGTCTTGGAAGGTGCAGCGGACAAAATAAAATATCCCTAATGGGCTATCTCTATTTAGCGGGGATATGTGGGGATATAAGGCCCAGTTTCATAGACTAGCCCCATGACCCAAGCGCCAGATCAATCTGCGGCCGGTAGCCCCACCGCCACCCCGGATAGCCGGGTAGCTACCGCCGTCGAAAAACCCAGCGCCCCGGCTGAGGCCGCCAACTCGGCCCGCCCAGTTGGTTTTCCCCGAGTAGGCATCACCTCCCAGGCGGAACCGCAACCAACTTTGGTGGAAACCAGCACCCTAACCTTGGTTGACACCCTAGAGCGGCGCGAACACCGCACCCGCGACCTACTATTTGCCGGTGTCTGCGCGCTAGGTCTAGTAACGGTTTTTCTACTGGCTGTGTTCGCCCAGGCAACCACCACCGCTGTCATTTATGACGTACAGACCGTCTTTTCCCAGCTGCTGCGCCGGGTGCTGGTGTTCCCGCTGCAAGCTTTTGAAGGTATCGTCACTTTAGCTCTGCCCCTAGCGTTGATGGGGCGCGCTTTGCTGCATAAGGACTGGTGGCGATCAGGCCAAGCCCTGATCGCCCTAATCAGTGCTTATCTGCTTTCTGCACTGTTCACATACCTGTTGCAGCTGCCGGTGTTTGACCAGGTGCGCAATGGCATGATCTCCTACCGTAACCTAAACACCTACGAGATTCTCTCGCCCACCTATGGCGCCTTGGCTGCAGTTATTTTGGCTTCCGGTAAACACCAATCCAAACTGGTAAAAACTTCCTGGTGGCTGCTGGGAATTGTGGTGGGTGTTTCGGTGCTACGCTCAGCTATTACCCTGCTGGCAGCGGTGGCCTCAGTGCTGTTGGGTCTTATCGCCAGCTACTTAGTGCTTTACATTATGGGCGTGGCAAGTGAAAACGCCACCGGGGTGGCTCTGGCGCGCGGCCTGCGCCGCTGCGGTGTGGACGCTGTCAAGGTGGTGCGTCTAAACCCGTGCCAAGCCCCCCTGCAAGCCTGGCAGGTACGTACCGACTCCCAGCTTGGTTACACCGAGAAAGTACGTGAAAACCCGATCGTTTCCACCCAAGACGACGGCGCCGTCGTCGAAACTGAAACCCCCCAAACCCTGGCCCCGGTGGGCAACGACGAAAAACTCACCCCTTTACCCGACTACAACTGCGCCCACGAGCTGGAGCTAGCTGAAGAACTGTGGCAGTGTCAAAGCGAAAACATTCACCGCATCTACGCGGTGTGGGACCAAGACGGCAAACGCTATGACTTGACCGTGATGGACACTGACACGCACGTGGTGGGCTTTCTATCCACTGCCTGGGACACCCTACGCACGCGTGGCCTGGCCCCAGCGAAAAACTATTCGGTGCGCGCCAGTGCAGAAAACACGGTGATGATGAACCAGATGGCGCGCAGCCGGGCGGTGCGGGCCCCGCAAATTCTGGGCGTGGCTGAGGCAGAAGAATCAATGCTGCTGGTCACTGAACATATTGTTTCCCCGCGCGCATTTGGGCAGTTAGGCGACCAAATCTCTGACGAAACTTTGCTGGATTTGTGGACCCAGCTGCGCCGCGCCCACACGGTTGGCCTAGCCCACCGCGCCATCAGTGATCAAAGTGTGCTGGTGGACGCCAGCGAGCATATTTGGCTAACCGACTGGGATGACGGCGAACTGGCCTCCTCTGAGCTATCGCGCCGCATGGACCTAGCCCAAACCCTGGCCCTGGTGGCGCTAAATGTGGGGGTGGAGCGGGCCATTGCCTCCGCCTCACGGGTGTTGGATCAAGATCAGGTGGCTTCTATCGCGCCGATGCTGCAAAAGGTGGTACTGCCGCGCTCTACCCGCGCTGCCATGGGCCGACGCGGCAAGATTTTGCAGGAGCTGCGTGACGCACTGGTGGCGTTGGTGCCTACGGCCCAGGCTGAACCCACCAAGATTAACCGTTTCTCTGCGCGCACTATTTTCATGGCGATTGTGGGTGTGGTGGCGCTGTGGACGGTGCTGGGCCAGATGAACTTCGCCCAGATTTCTGCGGCGGTTGAGCAAGCTAATTTCTGGTGGTTCTTGGCGGCGCTGGTGTTCTCGCTGGCCACCTACGTGGGCGCCGGCATGACGCTGGTGGCTTTCACTCCCAACAAACTGGGCTTGATTCGGGCTACTGAGGTGCATTTTGCCTCTTCTGTGGTGGCGCTGGTGGCCCCGGCTGGTGTGGGTGGGGCGGCTATGAACCTGCGTTTCCTTAACCGCAAGGGGGTGCCGACGGCGGTGGGTGTGGCCACCGTGGCGTTGGTGCAGGTTTCCCAGTTTGTGGTGACTGTGGTGCTGCTGGGTATTTTGGCGGCTACCACCGGTACTTCTTCGGGCTTGTCGCTGCCTTCTGGCTGGGTGCTGGTTGCGGTAGTGGTGGCGATTTTGGTGGCTGCGGCAGCTTTGGCGGTGCCGCAGCTGCGCAACTGGATTTGGGTGCATATTGAGCCCACTGTTAAGCAGGTGTGGCCGCGTCTGGTGTGGTTGGCTTCCAACCCCACTCGTATGGGTGTGGGCGTGTTAGGTACCGTGATTTTGTCACTGGCCTACATTTTGTCTTTCGGGGCGTCGCTGTGGGCCTTTGGCTATTCGCTACCTTTCGCGGTGCTAGCGATTACTTACCTGGCTTCTAACACGGTTGGTTCTGTGGTGCCTTCGCCTGGTGGTTTGGGTCCGGTGGAATTGGCTCTCACCGGTGGTTTGGTTACTGCCGGGGTGCCTAGCGGTGTGGCCGTGTCTGCAGTGCTGGTTTACCGTCTGGTTACCTTTTGGATCCCGATCCCGCTGGGTTACCTGTCCTTGCAGCGCCTGCAAAAGCGTGGGGATCTATAAGGCCTGCTGGTTGCGTTTCTTCTCGACGGCGCCGTGGGGCTTAGACTCGACAGCGCCGTTTGCGTTAGACGACGGCGCTTGGAGCTTATGTGGCTAGCGTGCGCTGGCGGGTTAGCTGTGCCGCCCACTGGCTTGCAAAGTGGCGCTACTTATAGACTTACCAGGAGGTAAATGGCAAAAACCAGGCAGGAAATAATAGTGGAGATCCAGGAGATTACCCAGCCGCGATAGCCAGCCCGCTTAGATTCGACGATCGCAAAAATCCCCAAAGCCATGGTTATGAGAACTACCCCGGGAATTGGGGATAGTAGTAGTGATGCCAGGGCGATGAAGCAGATTGCTGGAGTTTTTTGTCGCGGAGCGTTGTAGCCCGCAAAAGCAAATACCTCGCGAGGATTTACCTCTTGTGTACCTGGAAACACAAAATCATCTGGAACAATCTGGCCCGGGTGGCTGATTTGATTAGCGCCGGCATTACTATTGGGGGGCTGGTGTGCAAATACGCCGGATACGCTCATGTCTTAAGTGTGCCCAGCTGGGCTGCAGGGCGCAACATTAACTCAGCCGTCAACTATCAAGGTAGATCTGCCAGCCCTCGAAGCTAGGCGTGCTGACCCTCGAAGCTGGGCGTGCCGGCGCACAAACTGTGCATGCTGACAGCTCAAAGCAGGCGTGCCGGCACGCAAGGTAGGCCTAGGCGGCCACAGTAGTTTAGGTATCCCAGATAAATGTAGGGTCACTTATGTTTCACGTGAAACATAAGTGACCCTAGTGCTATTAGCTAGCGGTCAGTTACTCCTGCTCGTCAGCCTTAGGAGCCTGCTTGTGGCGCTTGGAGTAGGCCGGGCCTTCCAGTTCCACGCCGGCGGGTGCCGAGGCGGGGGAGGGGCTTTCCAGGTTGGTGCCACGCAGCTTCGAGATCGCGCGCATCAGGTGGTAGATGATGATGGCGCCGAAGGAGCCCAGGGCGATACCGGAGAAGGACATGTCGCCCACTACCCAGGTGTAGTCAGCTATAGCCACAACCATGGCTACGGCAGCAGTGTTGAGGTTTACCGGGTCGGAGAAGTCAACCTTGTTCTGCACCCAAATACGCACACCCAGCATACCGATCATGCCGTACAGGACCGTGGCGGCGCCGCCCAGCACACCGGCGGGGATGGTAGCGATAACCGCGCCGAACTTAGGTAGCAGGCTCAGCGCCAGGGCAGAAACGCCGGCCACCACATAGGCGGCGCTGGAGTAGACGCGGGTAGCAGCCATAACACCGATGTTCTCGGCGTAAGTGGTGGTACCTGAACCGCCACCGCTACCAGCCAACATGGTGGAAACGCCGTCGGCAAACAGGGCGCGGCCGGTGATGTTGTCCAGGTTTTCGCCGGTCATAGCGGACACGGACTTAACGTGACCCACGTTCTCAGCCACCAGCACCAGCACCACGGGCACAAACACACCCAGGTACTTAATATCGAAGCTGGGAGCCTGGAAGGTGGGTAGACCCACGACGGCGGCCTTGCCGATAGCGGAGAAGTCCACTTCACCCAGGGCCACGGCGGTGGCGTAACCAATCAGTACACCAATCAAAATGGACAGGCGCCCAATGATGCCCTTAAACAGCACCGTGATCAGCAGGATAGACACAATGGTGACGGTGGCGGTGATAGGAGCCTGTTTAACGTTGTTCCAAGCCGAAGGGGCCAGGTTGAAACCGATCAGGGACACAATCGCACCGGTAACCACCGGAGGCATCAGCTTGTCGATCCAGCCGGCACCCACAAAGTGCACCAGCAGACCAATAACCGCCAGGGTTAGACCCACCGCAATAATGCCTCCCTGAGCTAGGGAGGCCTTGTGTGGGTCAATCAAACCGCCATTAGAAGCGTTGTAGCCAGTGACTGCGCCAATAGGGGCAATCAGGGCAAAAGAACTACCTAGATAGGAAGGCAAACGTCCGGCAGTAATTCCTAGGAACAGCAAGGTACCCAGGCCGGAGAAGAACAAAGTAGTAGTAGGGGAGAATCCGGTGAGCAGCGGCACCAGGAAGGTAGCGCCGAACATAGCTACCACGTGCTGCACACCAATCCCGATGGTGCGCGGCCAGGTTAGACGTTCGTGGGGGGCGACGACGTCTCCCGGCTTTACCGAGCGGCCGTCACCGTGCAGGGTCCAAAAACCTGCCTTAGACATTTACTGTCTCCTGTCGCAATGGAAAAAAGGGGTCCATGCGGCAGAGCCCGTGCGTCTGGCGCGTTCGAGCCTCGTCGTCCGAGCGCTGCCAGACCACCAGTCTAGACCTAATTTCGCCGCAAGCTAATGCTGTGGCAGTAGTAGTTAGGACACACTCAGCGCCAGTGCCGCTGCGGCCCCTGCCATCAACCAAGGCCCAAAAGCGATACGTCCCTTAAGTTTCAACCTGCCGCTAAGTAGCAAAGTCAGCGCCACCAGACCACCAAAGAAAAAACCCAAATACAAGCCCATTAGCAGGGTACTCCAGCCATGCAAAGCCAGTAGCGGCCCTAGCACCACATACAAATTCGCGTCACCCATACCAATCCCCGGGGCTCGCCCCCACAGCTGCGGCAGCAAACTCAATGCAGCCAGGGCAATATACACCAGGGCGCCCCCACCCAAAGCCCGCAGTAAGTCGCCAGCGCGTAGGGGAGTGGCGACGTCGTCGATACTAGCAGGCGCTACTTGCGGGCCTAGCCAGGCTAAAGTCATCCCAAAAAGTAGTACTGCGCCGGCAACCGAAAGCAGGCGGGTGGGTAGGTGTTGCACGCGCCAGTCCACCAGGGCGGCAGGGATCAGGGCGCCTAGTACCGGCACGGACAGGGATAGTGACCGCGTCGCAGCCGTGCCAGTTAGCGCCTGAGGTAGTGACAGCACCCCCGCCAAAAGTGCGCCACCTAGTAGCACGCTAACCGCCATGCCTCGATTGGTTAAAGCGGCTACTAGCAGTGGGTCTTTACAAGCTTCGCCGGGGGCGTCACCCACAGCCTTTATATAAGCGCGAGCCCAGGGGGCCAGCTTGAAGTAGGTTAATGCGCTAACAATTCCTAGCTGTAAAAAGGTGAATACGAGCGCAAGCAAAAGGTCACTTCTTGCCCTCGGATGCGGCTGCAGTGGGCTGAGAACAACCGGCAGGAGCGGTGATGGGGGAGCCAGACTTAATGGCAGCCATTTCCGCAGCAGACTTGATGCCGTGGTTGTACTGGGCGCCCAAAACTACGTTAACAGTGGTGTCAGAAGAAGAGGCGCGCGGGTCCTGCTGGACCACTACCGTGCCGCTAAATACCTGGGCCACGGTGTAAGCATTGGTGATACCCGCTGGTCCGGCGGTGAGCAGCACATTGCCGTCATAGGCACCCTCGGCCCAGTCACCGGTGCTAAGCACAGTTAAACCAGTGTCTTTCAGGTTAGTTTCGGCGCTACCTGCCAAACCGGCCTTCTTGGTGCCGTTGTAGATATTGACGCTAATGTCAGTGATTTCGCCAGTAACCGCTTGGGCGGCAGGGCATACCGGGATGCGTTTAACTAGCGTGGGGGTGGGGACGGCTTGGAAGCCAGGGTCTGGTACTTTGACTAGCCCAGTGCCTACGACCAAACCGAGGGCCGTAGCAATAACCATTAGAACTAGACAGGTACCGATAATGACGCTTTGGCGCTGAGCCATGCGGGAGCGGTAGTTTGCTTTTGTTTCAACCTGAGGCACCCTTCCAGGGTAGCCGATTAGGGCAGGTTGAGGGGGGCTAGTCATTACAATTTCACCAGGTAAATGCTTGGTGTCTTAAACCCGAGGAAGCCTGAAAATTAGCTGGGCACAGGGATTGTAAACGAGCCAAAAAACGGTACCTAAAGTGCGGTTTAGGGTAGCTGATGTGAATATAGCGCTAACGGGCTATAGGTCTGACAACTTCATGTCAAACTGTCACGAAAACTAGGGCAAAATCAGTGAAAACGACACTGATCTGCGCAAACGCTATCACCCTCAACTTTGGCAAAACTGAGTATAAATGCCCAAAATCTCTAGTGGATCACGTCACAGGTGTGGTAAATTAGTCAATAATCAGCCCTTTGACGGCTACCTGATCCCCAAACGAGGAGACGCAATATGGAAGACAGCATCATTGCGCGCATCCCACTCTTTGAGCGTATGTCGCCTGAGGAGCGAGAAGAGCTACGTGGCATGATGTCGCAGACAACTCTGCGCCGTGGTGAGGTTCTATTCAATGAAGGTGACTCCGGCGACCGCCTATACATCCTGCTCACCGGTAAGGTGAAGCTAGGTCACACCTCTGTTGATGGCCGTGAGAACCTACTAGCGGTCCTAGGTCCCGGCGAAGTAGTCGGCGAGCTAACTCTATTTGACCCGGGCCCGCGCTCTACCACTGCTACTGCCGTGGCCACCACTGAGTTGCTGGCTCTAGAGCACAACCAGCTAATGGGTTTCATTGACTCTCACCCCACGCTGGCCAAGGATATGCTGCGCGCCCTCGCGGTGCGTTTGCGTCGCACCAACATCGCCCTAGCTGACCTGGTCTTCTCCGATGTTCCTGGGCGTGTAGCCAAGGCCCTGCTGGACCTGGCTGAGCGCTTTGGTGCACCCACTGAAGACGGCATCCATGTCCCCCACGACCTAACCCAGGAAGAGCTAGCTCAGCTAGTTGGAGCTTCGCGCGAGACCATTAACAAGTCTCTGGCCGAGTTCGTTTCCCGTGGCTGGATCCGCCTGGAGGGGCGCGCTGTAACCCTTATCGACGTCGAGCGTCTCAAGCGCCGCGCCCGCTGATAAACGCGTATAAATAGCGCTCACAAGTTTTAGTGCCCGGTCGTATTAAACGGCCGGGCACTGATTTATGTAGTGACGCTAGCGCTTAAGGAGGCCACTAGTTGGTGGGGCGCTTGAGATAGGCGATTAGGTTTTCGGTACCTGCCGGGCCGGGAACGATTTGGACTAGTTCCCAACCGTCGGCACCCCACTGATCCAAGATTTGCTTAGTTGCGTGCGTGATTAGCGGCACGGTTGCGTATTCCCAAGTAGTCATGATTACACCCTACCTGTTAGCTGGGTGAAAAGGGTGGAGTTAGGGATGCTTTGAAGTGGTCTGATCTTAAGCTGCGGCGCGCGTGGTGGCGGCGTGAGAGGTAGCCTCGCTCAGGCTGAGCTTGCGCCGTAGTAGGGAGGTGCGGGCAGGCTTGCGTAGTTGGCGGATTTCCTGAGCCAGGGCGTCGTCGCTGGAAAGCCAGGCAGTCCAGTCAGTGATGTGGGGCATATTGCGGATCAAGGCGCGGCGTTCGCGTTCAGTTAAGCCGCCCCAAACTCCAAAGCTAGAGTCGCCATTGAGGGCTTCGGCCAGGCACTGCAAACGCACCGGGCAGGAGTAGCACAATTCGCGCGCTTCCCGCTGCTCGGCCCCCTTTCCAAACAGCAGGGTGGTGTCTGTGCCGGCACACGCTGCCAATTGGGTCCAGGAATGAATTTCATTATTCATTTTGGAACTACTTTCATTTGTCCAGGCGAGCACTTCTTTGTTACTCAGCTCACCCCCAGACTCTACGCCTGTTTGTCCGTGGATTCAAATTCTCGCTGCACGTTATTTCAAAATTTTCCAAATTGGCACAAAAATAGAGTGAAACCAGGTATTGGTCCTAACAAAAATTTCGGCCTGCGTATCCAGAAGTGTTACCAAGCCGCTCTGTCTCATTGCTTGCGTTATGACGTAGGCTAGGGACTATGTCGAAGTCTGCTAGCTCGAGAGTCTCCCTCTCCTCTCCCCGGGAGCTACTTGCCGCATTGCTCTCATTCTTTATGTTGGCCGTTGGTGGCGGCGTGTTCGCTGCCGGTTTCGCGCTGCCCTTTGTAGGGGCTGCTTCGGTTCTTACAGATGCCTCAGTGCAGCTGTTTGACGAGCTACCTAGCGACTTCAACGTGCTTCAGCCCTCCCAGATCTCCTATCTAAAGGGCTCTGCTGGGCAAACTATCGCTCAGTTCTACGCGGAAAACCGCATTGTTGTGCCGCTAGCCAAGATTTCCAAGAACGCCCAAAACGCTATCGTGTCCGTTGAGGATAAGCGTTTCTACAAGCACAAGGGTGTAGACCTGTCGGGTATGTTGCGTGCGGTAGCTACCAACGCAGCCGGAGGTTCCACCCAGGGTGCCTCTACCTTGACTCAGCAATACGTTAAAAACGTGCTTATTGAGGCGGGTTTGCAGGCTAGCGACCCCGAGGCGGTGGAGGCTGCCCGCGCTGCCACCCCGGCCCGTAAACTACGTGAAGCTAAATACGCTTTGACACTGGAAAAGCGCTACACCAAGGCGCAGATCCTAGAGGGCTACCTCAACATTGCGGCCTTCGGCCCTTCTACCTACGGTATTGAGGCTGCCAGCCGCCACTACTTCTCTCACAGTGCCGACACTCTGAGCGTAGGTGAATCTGCACTGCTGGCCGGTATGACCAACTGGCCTACCCGCTACGACCCCATCACCAACCCTGATGCGGCTAAGACCCGCCGTGACTGGGTGCTCAAGAAGATGCTTGAGGAAAAGTTCATCACTCAGGAGCAGTACAAGGAAGCCACCAGTCAGAGCATCGACTCCATGCTGAAGGTAACCAACGCCGTCGGCGGCTGTGGTTCAGGCTCTGGCGGCGTAACCAAGAGTGCCGCCTACTTCTGTGAATACGTGGTGCGTGAGATCCTCACCAACGACGCCTACGGTAAGGATGAGGCTACCCGCCGTCAGCTGCTGCTACGCGGTGGTCTGCAGATCACCACCACCTTGGACATGGCCAAGCAGCAGGCCGCTTACGACACCATGGCTAACTGGCTGCCCACTGGGGACGAGTCCAACGTTAAGGGCGCACTGGTGTCTATCGAGCCGGGCACCGGCAAGATTATCGCCATGGTGCAAAACACCAACTATGGTGAGCCCAGTAATGATGACCCCACCGCCACTAAGCTGTCCTACGCGGCCGACTCTAAGCACGGCGGCTCTAACACTGGTGGTTTCCAGCCTGGTTCATCCTTCAAGCCGATTGTTTTGGCCCAGTGGTACCAACGGGGCATGTCTGGCTACACGGTGCTAGGCGGTGCTAGCCACGTATTCACCACCGGTGACTTCCACGCCAGCTGTGACCCGGGTTTCGCCATTGAAAACTGGAACGTGGATAACGCTAATGCTTCAGAAAACGTTAACCACACGGTTATTAACGCTACTGCCCTGTCGGTAAACGTTAGCTACGTATACATGCTTAGCCGTATGGACCTGTGCGCGGTCACCGCTATGGCTAAGGATCTGGGTATAACCACGGTTGATGGCGGGGAAATCGACCACAACCCCTCCATGGTGCTGGGCACCATGAACGTAGCTCCGATCACCATGGCCAATGTTTACGCCACCTTCGCGGCTCACGGCACCTACTGCCCGCCCACCGCCATCACCAAGGTAACCAAGGATGACGGCACCGAGATCAAGGTCCCCTCAACTGCCTGCCGTCAGGTTATGGACCCCACTCACGCAGATCAGGTGGCATTGACCCTGACTTATGTAATGAAGGGGAACGGTACTGGCGCAGCGGCTGCCCTCAGCCGGCCTAGCGCAGGTAAGACCGGTACTACCGAAAAGATGGATAACGCCTGGTTCGTGGGCTTTGTGCCGCAGCTGTCCACCGCCGTGTGGGTAGGCCACTCTGAGGGTAACTTCCACATGGACGGCCAGGTTATTGGTGGTCGCTACTACTCCACCATGTACGGTTCTGACCTGCCCGCCCCGCTGTGGCGCGACTACATGAACTCGGCTCTTTCGGGCACTGAAGTTCAGCAGTTCAACCAGGTCAGCCTGGGTGGCAACAGCGCCGTTGGCAACACCGGGGCTACCCCCCAGGGCAACACCGGCAACAATAACAACAACAACGGCAATAACAATGGCGGTACTAACAACAACGGTACCGGCACCAACGGCAACTACAACAACTCCCAGGGTGGCAACACCACCAGTAATGGTTTGAGCTCCGACAACTACACCGGCACCCCTCAGGACCGTCGCAACAGTGGGAACGGCCAGTGAGTGCGCTTAAACAACTAGCCTGCGCCGTCGGCACTGTCGGCGGCGTGGGGGTGGCAACCCTAGGGTGGAGCCTAATCGAGGCTCGCTGGCCGGTGCTGCGTCGCATTGAGGTGCCCGTACTGGCCCCCGGCTCGGCGCCCATCAAGCTGCTGCATATTGCTGACCTGCACCTAACAGGAGCTACCAAAGCCCGGGTGGCGTGGGTGCGGGCACTAGCAGATATTGAGCCAGATCTGGTTATTAACACTGGCGACAATCTATCTACCCTAGGTGGCGTAAGCGCCCTAGGTGAGGCCCTGGAGCCGCTACTGGCCTTCCCCGGCGCCTTTGTGCTCGGTGATCACGACCGTCACGGCACGGTTTTCCGTTCACCCACCCGCTACCTGCGCCGCGATCCGCGTAGCAATGATGATCCGGTTGCTGACTTGCCTGTACTGCCCTGGGAGGAAGTACGTGACATGCAGCTAGCTGGCGGTTGGAAAGACCTGGATAACTGTCGCGATATGGTGGAAGCGGCCGGTCAGCTCATCGAGCTAGTGGGTGTGGCTGATGCTCATGCCGACGACGACGCCTTCCCGGAGCCTGTAGCTGCGGGGGAGGGCGCTGCGGGGGGCGCTAGCGCCGCCGTCGTGAAAATTGGCGTAACCCACGCCCCCTACCAGCGCGTACTAGACCAGATGGTGACCGATGGCGCCCAGCTAATTTTGGCTGGACACACCCATGGAGGCCAGCTGTGCCTACCCGGCTATGGGGCCCTAGTGTCCAACTGTGATCTACCCCCAGCCCAGGCCAGCGGCCTAAGCACCTGGCCTGCCAGCTTCAAAGCCATCCACAAGGGCACTGCCCCAGCTAGTGAGGAGGGCCAGGCCTACCTGCACGTATCGGCAGGTTTGGGGACCAGCCCCTTCACGCCGGTACGCACCGCCTGCCGCCCTGAAGCCACCCTGCTGACCCTCACGGCCCGCTAAGCTGACCCTAACCGCCCGCTAAATAGCTGTTTGTAACGCGCTACACATCCCAAGTTTGGGTTGCAATTGGCTTTAAGGTTGCTAAACACGCTATGATAGGCAGGCACCACGGGGTGTGGCGCAGCTTGGTAGCGCGCTTCGTTCGGGACGAAGAGGCCGCAGGTTCAAATCCTGTCACCCCGACTCATAAATTACGTCTCAGGAGTAAAGCTCCTGAGACGTTTTATTTTTAACCATTGTCATAGTGTGCGTTGCTGATGGTTACTGGTAGCGTGCAATGTATGCACACCGAATCGGCACCCGCAACCGCGCGTTTACCATTCCTTGTGGCTGTTTGCCGTCCCACCGGAGACATTGCCACTGATGAGTTAAACACGCTGCGAATGTACGGGCGCCTAAGTGATGAGGATCTAGAGATCATGGATCTACTAGATACCGATGCATGTGAGCCGGAAACCCTAAACCTGCAACGCGACTACAGCGGGGTAATCATTACGGGTTCTCCCTTCGGCTTCCACGGCGAGGACAAATCCCCCGAGCATCAGCGCGTAGAGCGGCGTGTACGTGCGCTAGCTAAGCGTCTGATCGACCAAGACTTCCCCACCCTGGGTATCTGCTTTGGGCTGCAGGCGCTGAGTCTAGCTAGCGGCGGCAAACTGGTAGACGGCTTCGGGGAGGACCTACAGGCCCCCCGTATCAGCCTTACCGACGACGGTCACCGCGACCCGCTTACCGCCCACGCAGGCCCAGTTTTCTACTCCTACACCGGCCACTCACAGGCCGTAGGGCTACTGCCTAAGGGGGCCTCCATCCTCGCCACCGGGGACTTTTGCCACGTGCAAATGCTGCGCTGGGGTAAAAACGTTTACGGCACCCAGTTCCACCCCGAAATCACCCGTAAAGGTATGCATATCCGCATCAACACCTACGGGGACACCTACTACCCTGCCGACCAGAAGGCCGCCGTCATAGCGCGTTGCGACAGTGCTGATGTACTCAGCGCTAACCAGCTCATTACCCGCTTCGTTGAGCGCTACCAGCGCACCGCCTAAGCATGCGCTGCGCCTAATCTGGCCCAAAACAAACGGCGCCATATAAGCCCTCAAGCAGGGGCGGCGTCGTAGAGGAGAAAAAATGGCCATCGACTTTGCCAAGTCGGACCGTAGCAGCATTGGCGTGGAGTGGGAGCTTCAGCTAATTGACTGCGACGACGAAAACCTACGCCAATGCGGTGACTGGGTAATTGACCAGCTCCACCGCGCCCACCCCGACACCCCGCTGGTGCATGGGGAGATGCTACGTAACACGGTGGAGCTAGTTTCGCGCAAACAGTTCTCCGTGGCCGCCTGCGCCGCCGACCTGCAAGAAGGCATAGAGCTGCTACGCCCGGTGCTAGAGCCGCTACGCATCGACCTGGCCAGCGCCGGCTCACACCCCTTTGCTGACCCAATTTTTCAGCGCGTGTCAGACTCGGCCCGCTACGCTGAGCTAGTTAACCGCACCCAGTTCTGGGGTCGGCAAATGCTGCTATTTGGCACCCACGTGCATGTGGGTATTGAGGACCGTGCCAAGGTCATGCCGATCTTGAACTACCTGGCCACCAAACTGCCGCATATGCAGATCCTCAGCGCTTCCTCCCCGTTCTGGGCGGGTGTAGACACCGCCTACTGCGATAACCGCGCCATGGTGTTCCAGCAGCTACCCACAGCGGGCGTGCCGCGCCTATTTGAGCGCTGGCAAGACCTGGAACACTACACCGACGACATGCTCAAAACCGGCGTGATTGACCACTTCGATGAGATCCGCTGGGATATCCGCCCCTCACCGCGCCTGGGCACAATTGAGGTGCGCGTGGCCGACGCCGCCACTAACTTAACCGAGGTGCGTGCCATTGCCGCCCTGGTACATGCCCTGGTAGAAACCGCCTCACGACGCCTAGACAAGGGTGAAACCCTAGAAACCATTTCGCCCTGGTTCCTGGACGAAAACAAGTGGCGCGCCGCCCGCTACGGCATGGAAGCGATTTTGATCGAAAACATCCACGGCGACGAGGCGCTCATTACCGACACCCTGCCGCTGCTGCTTAAAGAACTAGAGCCTGCCGCTGCAGACCTGGGCTGCCTAGATGACCTGGCCACCTTGGACGACATCAGTCGCAACGGGGTGGGCTACCAGCGCCAGCGCCTAGTGGCCGCTAAATTCGGCACTCTGGATGCGGTAGTGGCCCATATGCGCGCCGAAATGGCTGCCGGTAAACCCATCACCCCCGCCAACTTCGAGTACGACAACGAGGCTATTTTTGGTGCTACACAGCACCACCACACCATCACCCGCTAGCGCGCTAGCGCTTGCTACGTGGTGGCGCTAATGCCCTGCTGCACGGGCGGTGCCCTGGCCGGACTCTAACCGGCCCGCTGGCCGTTAATCAGGTGGTCCTCAGACGGCGCTAACGCGCTAACACGCACAAAACGTAACTGGCCCCCGGACTTTAAGTCCGGGGGCCAACGCTGCCCGCTAACAGGTTATTTTTTGGGGTTAGCTAACCAAGCTGCTTTTTCGCCAAAGGCTACTTTTTGGTGTTGGCGCGATCCATCACTAGGCGCTCGCGGCGTCCAGCGCGACGGGTAGAGTGCGAAACCACGCCCAGCATGATCAGGAACAGGCCAATGATCACCAGGCGGCCGCTGACGCCGTCGAGAAGAATAGCCTCAGACAAGATCCGGCCAAAGCGCGACTGCAAAGCCATATTGGCCAGGAAATCACCCAGGTACTGCTTGGTAATCGAAGGCACCACCACAAAGGGCAAGCCAATCAGCAAGGTAGTAATACCGGTGACGAAGGTGCCCAGGGAAGAGCGGGTCGCCGTCGCCATCACCACGATCAGCAGCACTATCGCCATGCCTAGCTCAATGATGCCGGCGGTGGAGAAAACCTTAGGCCAGCCATCAGCCAAAGCGCCGGTGAGGGCGTTAGCGGCGGTGTGCATCAAGAACCAGGCGATCGGGAACAGCACTAGCGCCAGTAGAGTGCCACCCCAGTGGGCGGCAGCGCGTGAGGCGGGCTTACCGACCACGGTGGAGCCAGCTAGCAGTACGTCGTCGTCAACCTCATTGTCCGCATCGGACTGGTTAGCCGAATCGCTGAAAGCAGCAGTGCGGGTGGAGGCGAAGATCGCGCTAGAGGGGCTGGGGGCCACCGGGGCCAGATCCGCAGAGTCTGCCGTGGCCAGGTGGTCTAGGCGCTCAACCCCTACCGGGGAGGTGCTGGTAACTACTGGCTTAACAACCTCCTCCAGCTCCATGTCGGCGGCGTCCATGATGGTGGTTTCAGTGTGGTCACTGGCCACCACCTCATCGTCAGCAAAGTCAGCCTCGACGCTAGTCGCTTCAGGCTGCTCAGGGGCCGGGGGAGCCGGCGGCTCGGGTGCATCTGCAGTTGGGGTGGTCTTGCTGAGCTCGTTGCTGGCTGTGTCCGTGGCACTGGCGGCAGTGGTGACCGGGACAGACGGTGCCGGGGTGAGCGGCACGGCTGGGGCTGGAGTAGCCGGGGCAGGCAGGGTAATACCCACGCTAGAGGCGGCAGAGGCGGCGGAAACCGCAGAATCAATAGAGAAAGTGGACTCTGCCGACAAAGCCGAGCTCACCGTGTGCGGCGGGGTAGGAATGCTGATAGCAGAGGGAGCATCAAAGTCGGTAGGCAGCGGGACAGCAGCGGCCTCAACTTCATGCGCGTCATTTAGCTCCTGGACGCTGTCTACAGCCTCCTGGTCTGCCTGGTCTGCCTGGGCGGTGCTTTCCGAGGTCGGTACGGTTACTGCGGGGGCCGGGGCGACGTCGTCGCTAGCTGAGGCCGGGGAGGTCGCAGCGGAGCTGTGCTCTAGGCTAGAGGGGGCACTAGCGGCGCTCACGCTAGAGCTAGTTTCCGCAGCCGAAACGGTTTCTGAGGCAGAGCTAGTTTCCGCAGCAGAGCTAGTTTCTGCGGCAGAGGCGATCTCAGCAGCCGAGGCGGCGCTGGCAGAAGCTGCACTAGCCGAGAAGGCACTGGCAGCAGAGAAAGAATCCGGGATCAGATCCTCACGCACCACCGGCACCTGGATGGTTTCGTCGTCGCTGTCCTCATCAACCGGCACAGGCTGAGGGACGGCAGTAAACAAGCTACGACGACGCACCACGCCCGCCTGCGGGTTAGTAGTGCCAGCAGAGGTGGCGGAGGCCGGGTTGGTGGCGGAGACCGGCTCGGTGGCGGAGGTGGCAACGTTCTGGGCGCCAGAAGCGCTGTCAGCAGAGCCAGCAGCGTCAGAGCTAGCGGCGCTAGAAACAGCCGGCTTGGCGACATTGGCCGACTCAGGGATGTTAGCCGAGGTGGCGCTAGCGGGAGACTGAGCCGTCACCGAGGCGGCAGCAGCGCTGGCCGCAGTTAGTGCACTAGCGCCGGTAGCCGCAGTGGCGCTGGTGGCAGCCGTGGTGGCGGTAGCGCGGCGGGCAGCAGAGTCAAAAGTGCCAGAAGTGTGTGCGTTCTCAGCGTTGGTGTAGCGGCGGGCGGCAGCCGGTGGGGTGTTGGCCAGCATGGCGGGCACACCATTGTTAGCCAAAGAGCTAGCGGGCACATGCACCGAAGGGGTGGTGCCCAAAACCGGGCCGTTAACCGGCGCGCTGGGAGCTGACTTAGGGGCCTGGCTGGGCGGCATAGCCGGGGCAGAAGCAGCGCTAGGGGCACCGGACTGGGCAGAAGCAGCGCTAGGGGCGGCGTCGGGAGTAGCACCAGAGCGGGCACTGAGCGGGGCTGAACCAGCTGAATCCGGGGTGGGTGCAGAAACCGCAGCTCCAGCGGCCTCAGGCGCAGCCGCAGAAGCAGCCGAAGGTACAGCGGCACTAGAGGCACTGACCGCAGAGTGGGCGCTACCGGCAGAGCGAGCACTAAAAGCAGAGGAGGCACTGCCAACCGAGTAGGCGCTGGGGGCACTCAAAGCCGAGGCCGCGAGGGCCTCAGCGGCAGAACTGGCGGTGTAACCGGCTACCGCAGCGGCGGCGCTGGCGGCGCTAGCAGCTAAAAGTGAAGAAACTGCAGGTTCGTCATCGAAAAGATGCGCATTATTACGCATCGTAGGGCGCAGCTGGGCCTCGCCTTCGTCGTCGTCCCAGATGCTTGCGTTGGGCCGATTAGTACTCACAGCGTCTCCTTGGGCAAAAGCTATAGCGCAAGCAAAGGTATCCCTTATTTTTTGCGTTAACTACCAGGCACGCCGTAAAACCGTGCGAATTGCCTGAATATGTGTCTAAAATAATGTTTTTCCTAAAATATTTAGGTCTGGATTAATGGGTTAAGCAGCTGCTTTATTAGTTTCCATAGCTAACTGCGTAGCCATTTGGGTGCGCCCGGCCTGGCGGGCCCAGTGTGAGCCGCGTGCCAGCGGTGACATAACTGCCGCCAAGAAAATCCACACCACCGGGTCAATCACGACGTATTTACTAGGATCGCTAAACAGCGGGTGTTTGATGCCCAACCACACTCCCACCCATAGCACCAGGTAGAAAGCCAAAATGGTGCCAGAAGTGGCGGCTGCCCCGGCGGTGGAGGTGCCGGTTAATGCCCCCACACTCAGCAGCAATAGAGCCCCGGCTACCAGCGCAAACAGCACCTTGCCGTGGCTGAAAGTGTGGGCGTTGGCGGCGAAAACATCCGCGCCAGCAACCACCCCGGAACTAAAACCGGTAGCTACCAGCGCAAAAACCGTCAGTAAAGGGGTGATTACCAGCGAAAGCATGTGGTCAGATTTACGCGAAGGCGGCGGCAGCGGCACCTGCCCGGGCTGCTGGTCCAGCTTGGCCATTTGCTGGGCATAAACCGCCTCACGTCGCCCAGCACGGCGAGCACGGCGCATGCCCATGGCCCCACCAAATAGCACCATGGCGCAAACAAATGAGGTCAGCCCCAGGGTGAAGTACTTTTGCAGCCACAGCAGCACCAGGGAGCCGCCTAGTAAAAACACCCCGGCTACCACCGCCCCCAGCGAGGAGTTGCGGGCATAGTAGCGTTCAACCCAGCGGCAAACCACAAAAGCCGCTACCGCCAACGGCAAGGCCAGCAGGTACTGCTCAGCTTGGTAGCTGAAGCCAAAGTTAGGGCCCTGGTATTTGACTACGAAGGCGGCTAGGGCCATCACCCACGCCCCTTGTGCCAAGCCAAAAATGCTCGCGATTATGTGACTCCTGCGCCTGCCATGAGGGGCTGAGTCGGCAACTTGCTGCGTAGTGGGGTGGGTGGCCTCGGTACTCACACTTAGAGCCTAGCGCGTAGGCTTTGATTTGTGAGCACTAATGCCCTTATTGACGCCTGTTTGGCACTGGCCCGTGAAGAACGTGTAGCGGCTGCAAGTGAGGCTTTATATGAGGCCTCGGCCCAGTTGCGCTGGCAGGAGGCGCTGCGTAAACGTTGGCGTGAGGCCCGCGCGGAGGCTAGTGTGCGCGGGGCGGTTAGTGGCGCGGCCATTGAGGGGGCGGTGGTTAGTGCCCAGGCTTTGCGTGAACAAATTGCCGCTGGGCTTGAGGGGGCGGGGGCGCATGCTTCCAGTAAGGATCCGGCTTGGGATGCGGCCACCGGCTTGTGGCGAGCTCACAGTCGCCTGGTGGGCTATATGCCTGATTTGGTGGGGCGCACTCGTCCAGTGGTGCCGGCGACGGCGCAGCTTATGGCAACTTTGCATCGTGACGTTGCGGGGCCGCTAGCTGTTGGGGGGTTAATCAGTGAGGCGGTGGTGGGCTGCCCACGCGAAAGCGGGCAGGCGCTTGAAAACCAGTCGCTTGAAGGTGGCGGGATGCTTGAGGGCGGAAAGGCGGCACTTGAAGGTGGCGGTCTGCGTGAAAACGGAAAGCCGCTGCTTGAGGGCGGGCCGGGGCCAAACCTGGGTGGCCAGGAGCTGCGTGAGCGCCTAGCGCAGATTGTGGCTTTAGTTGACACCCCAAACCTGCCGGCACTGGTGCGCGTGGCGTTGGTGCACGCCGAAATGCTTACAGTGCGCCCCTTCGCTTTAGCTAATGGGGCGCTGGGGAGGCTGCTGGTGCGGCATTTGAGCGTGCGCGACGGGCTAGACCCCACCGGGGTAAGTGTCAGCGACTACTATGCGGGACGCGTGCCCGGAGCCTACGCTGAAGCCGCCCAGGCTTATGCCAGTGCCAGTTTGGAGGGTGTGGTGGCCTGGATTATTTGGCAGGCTGAGGCGCTGCTGGAGGGGATGCGTCAAGGCAGTGAGCTCTCACGTGCCGTCCAGGCCGGCACCACGCAGCTCTAAACGATGCCGAGGCTAACTGACTTAAAACTTTCTGGCGGACACGCAAAAGCCCGCCAGCGGCGTCGTCGTAACTGAACGAGCGCCAACTGGCGGGCTAAAGGGCTCGGATGCTTAGTGGGCAGACCCCTCGCATTAGTGAGCCGGTTTAGTGGGCTGGGCCTTCGCGTTAGCGGGCTGGTTTAGGGGGGCAGGCCTGGGACTAACGCACCGGGCCCGAAAATTAGCGCGCCGGGCCCGAAAATTAGCGCGCCGAGCAAGAGTTGGGGCTGAGCCCATCCAAAACCAGCATGGTGAACACCAGCGACTGCTTGAGGTGCTCGCTAGCGCCGGCAGTGTGCGACTTGGCGTCATTGGGGGTGAAAGTCACCCGCGCACCGCGAGCGCACCAGTCGCTGGCCAGGGTGGAGCCCACCTGGTAGTCGATGACGTCGTCGCCGCGCCCGTGGGTGAGCAGTACGGGCATGGTGGGCTTTAGGTTACCGATGCGTTGCTGGGCCAGCATGGTGCGGTAGGGCTCTTGCGCCATGAGCTGGTCCACGTTGGTGCCGTCGCTGGTCAGCTGGGATAGGCGGGTGCCGCTGTAGAAGCTGCCCCCCATGACGCAGGTGTTGGTGGCGCGCTGCATTACCTTCTGGCCGTGGGGCGATAGTGGCAGGCTGACGCCGTAGCTGGTGGTTAGACCTTTGAGGGCGTAGAGCTCGAACAGGGCGGATTTGCCGCCGTCGAGTTTGGCGGGTAGGGCGCTGAGGTTGGCCGGGACTGCACCTGCGGCTGCACCCTTGATGTTCAGTTCGGGGGCGTAGGTGCCGGCTAGTTCGGCGGCGCTGGCTGCGGCCCCGCCACCTTGGGAGTAGCCGTTAATTACGATGGGGTTGTTTTTGCCCAGGTCCCAGCCTTTTAGCTGGGTGGCGGCGCGGGCTGAGTCCAGCACGGCGTGGCCTTGGGAGACGCGGTCCATGTAGGTGTGGGCGCCGGGGGTGCCTAGGCCTTCATAGTCGGTGACTACTACGGCGTAGCCTTTTGCCAGGAAAGATTTGAAGAACAGCTGTTCATAGTCGCCGATGGAGTTGGCGATGTTCCAGGAGGGGGCACAGTCGTCGCTGATGCCCTGCGTGCCCGGGGCGTAGGCGATGATGGGGCGCTGGCCTTTACCGCTCCAGGCGCGTTTGGGTTCAATCACGATGCCGCTGACGGCAATGTTTTTGCCAGTGCGGTTTTTGGATGAGTAGAGGATGCGCTGGGCTTTGTAGGGCCCAATTTTGCTGATCCCCAGGGTGTTGATGCCGCTGACGGCGGCTTCTTGGCGCAGTAGCTTGCCCGGGGTGCCGTCTAGGGTGGCGGAGTTGTAGTAGAAGGGGCGGGCGACGTCGCCGTTGGGGTCTTTGCTGAAAACTCCAGCCTGTGCGGGGCTGGTGGGGGCTAGGGCGGCGGCGCCTAGCATCAGGGTGGTTAGCGTAGCCAGGGCTGGGCGTAGCCAGCGGGTGGCGGTTTTGGGGGCAGCGTTGGGGCTGCCTGCGCGGCGCGAGCTTAGCTGCGGTGGGCGCAATTGGGTTTTAAACACGCGATTACCTCGGCTTTAGGAAGTTTCAGGGGTGTGTTGTGAAGTGTAAAAGCGCAAGCTGAAAATTTCCCGAGTTAATCCACAAGTGGGTAACTTTTTTACCCCATGCTTTTTATCCACAGCCTGGCAGCGCTTTGGGGCCTGGTGGGGGCAGGGTGTTGAGCATGGTTTTAAGTGTCGAGTTAAGCGCGCCGGCCCCTAGCCCACCTGAGGGCGGCGTTGGCGCAGCAACTGCATGTGCTTGTCAGCCCAGCCCGCCCGGGGCTGGCCGTAATGTAGGCCCTTTGGTGCTGGGGTTTGGTTCTCTTGAGTATTTAGAGCAGCTGCACTGCCACCTGCAAATAGCCGACGTGGAAGCTTTCATTGCGGTGCCGATGCAAGCTGCAGGCGAGGGTGGGGTTAATGGGGTTGATGCGCTGCATATGGCCGGCCAGTTCGCCTACCTTAGCCAAAACTGTCTACAAAGCTGCTTGGGAGTGTGCCAGCCGGGTTTAGCGTCCCATGCCCGGGGCTTACTGGACCAGTTAGAGGGGCGCGCCGACGCCGTCGAGCTAATAGAACTGAACCTACCCACCCAGGTGGAGCGGCTATACCGGGTGCTGCTAACTAAACAGGCCAGCCAGCTTGGCCAGGTGGTGTTTGTGTGTGGGGCGGTGGGCGGCATTGGGGCCAGCTATAGCGCCGCGCTACTGGCGTGGGCTGGGAGAGAGCTAATCCGTGGTGGTGAGGCGTCGCAGCCAGCTCGGCGTCGAAACCAAGACGTATGTTCGCAGCCGCAGGGGCCAGGCTTTGGCTCGCCAGCCGCGCAGGCTACGGTGGATGCGGCCCTGGTGGACGCCAACCCCTACGGTGGCCTGGACCTATATCTGGGAAGTGCCTACTGCCAGGGCGCCAGCTGGGGGCAGCTGCCTAAAAATCAGTCGCCGCTATGGCCCCAAAGACTAGTGCGGGGGCTGGGGAAATATCACGGCGTGAAGGTACTAGCTGGCAGTGGCGGCCAAGGCGGGCCTAAAAACTGGCAGCAAATGAGCCAAGCTATCTACTCCCTACGCACCACCTGCCAGTTAACGGTGGTGGATCTGCCGGCGCTGCAACTGGCGCACCTGCCCTGGGATGAGCTCGAAGCTGTGCGCGTGCTGCTGGTAAGTGACCTGACCCGCCGCGCGGCCCTAGCTGCACACGGCTGGCTGCAAGAAGTACGCCCAGGCTTAGGCGCCCTAGCCCTACGAGAGCAAGGAGCAGACCTGACTAGCCAGGAAATAGCCCGGCTGGTGGGTGCCCCGGTGGTGTGTGCCCTGCCTAATCGGCGCGAGTTAAGCCAGCGCCTACAGCTGGGTTTAGATCCACTGAGGCTAAAGCGGGCAGAGAAAAAAGTGGGGGCGCGCCTCGCTAACTGGGCGCTCAACCCTAACTTTTGGGCGCAAAAGGGGAAAAATGACTAACGTCGACGTTTTCAGCGAAAACCCCTGCCGGGGGAACCCTCCGAGCAAGAACAGCCCCACCCCAAAGCCTCCCCAAGGCAGCCTGTCTGGCCGATACCTTCCCCACGAAAACGCCCCCGGCTGGGAAAACTGGGGTGGGCGGCTACGGCGCGCCATTGCCAGTGGCCAAGGCTGGGCCCAAGCCATGGCCGCTAGCCCAGTGGCAGACACCCAAACCATGGCGGATATGGCCATTGGGGTTTATGAGGACATCGCTGGGGCCGGCCCCTTACAGCGCTACCTAGACGACGACGTCGTCACTGACGTGCTGCTTAACGGCTGCCAACTGTGGGTAGATAGAGGAAAAGGGCTGCTGTGCGCCCCACTACCGCCAGGCTGGAGCGAGGCAGACACCCGCGCTTTAGCGGTGCGCCTGGCCGCCGGCTGTGCCAAACGCCTAGACCAAGCCAGCCCAGTAGTGGACGGCACCCTGGGCGACGGTAGCCGACTACACGCCGTGCTAGAGCCAGTCAGTGCCTGTGGCACCCTAATTTCCCTGCGCGCCTTTCGCTCCAAAGCCTTCACCATTGAGCAGCTACGCCAGGCGGGCATGTTTGACATACGAATGCAAAAAGTGCTGGAACTACTGGTCAAAAAACGGGCAAACTGCCTGATCAGCGGGGCTACCGGCACAGGCAAAACCACGCTGCTAGCCACCCTAGTGGCCCTAGTCGAGCCCCAACAGCGCCTACTGTGCATTGAAGAAAGCCGCGAGCTGCGCATCAACCACCCACACGTGGTTTACCTGCAAGAACGCCGCCCCAACGTGGAAGGCGCCGGCGGGGTGAATATGAGCGAACTAGTACGAATCGCCTTAAGAATGCGACCAGACAGGCTCATTTTGGGCGAATGTCGCGGCGGCGAAGTAGCCGACGTACTCACCGCCCTCAACACCGGCCATGAAGGAGGCTGGGCCACGCTCCACGCCAACAGTGCAGTGGATGTGCCCGCAAGACTAGCCGCCCTAGGAGCCCTGGCCGGTTTAACCCCCCAAGCCCTGAACCTGCAGGCAGCCAGCGCCCTAGACGCAGTAATACACCTAGAACGCCAGCAAGGCCTACGCCGGCTACGCAGCCTGGCAGTGCTATGGCGCCAAGCTGGAGAACTAATCTGCCAAGACGCCCTGACCTGGAATGATGATGGGCAGCTAGTGCCAGGTGCGGGCCTAGAACTACTGCGGCGGCGCCTCGGACCAGCGCTAAACCAAGCCCTAGGCAGCTAACCATGGCCTGGCAGCTTGTAGAAACACTAACCAAACTATGCGCCGCCACCTGCAAAGCCAGCGGCGCACTGTCAGAACTATCCGCGCTGGCCACGCTGGTCACACTGGCCGCGAGCGCCCTAGAAAGCGCCCTAGAAACCGCCCTGACAGTAGCGTTTAGCGCCATCGCAGCAGTAATCCAAACCCACCCGCTTTTACTAGCCAGCTTGCTGACCCTAGTGGCCTGGTGCTGGTGTGCACCCCTACGCCGAAGCCGCCCCATACACCTACCAGCACTACCCAAACGTAAACCGCCAGTGGCACTAAATATGCTGCTAGTGCAGGTATCGGTGCGACTTACCGGCGGACAGATGCCCACCCAAGCCTGGAGCCAAGCCCTAGCCGAGGCCGGGGCGCCCAGCCAACTCAACCAGGCGGGCGAAAGCCTCTACCTACACAGCTTGATTGCGGCCAAAACCCCCTGGTGGCTGGGGCAAAGTCGGCGCCAACAGGCGGGGGTCAATGCGCTCGCGGCTAGATCGGCTCTGGCGGGGCAGCGTTTGGCTCAGCGTCTGGGCTCGCCCCTGGCGCAGGTGTTAGGGCAGGTGGCCGGCATGATCACGCAGGCTACGCGCGGCGCACAGCAACGTTATGCGGCTTTAGCGGCGCCGGTGGCCACGGCCCGCATGTTGGCTGCTTTACCGCTGGTGGGGGTGGCTTTAGGTGCGCTTTTAGGGGTACAGGTGTGGCAGTTTTGGCTCGACGGCGCCCTTGGCACCATCACGGCTTTGGGCGGCCTGGGGTTTTTGTGTGTGGGGCGCCTGGTTACTTCCCGTATGGTGGGGCGTGCTCAGGAGGAAGTTAACCAGTTCGACGACGCCTTGCTGCTGGATCTGTGCGGCGCGGCGCTGCATAGTGGCGCCAGTATCCCCAGGTGTCTGGAGGCGTTGGGGTTTGCCTGCGAAATCGAGGATTTTGGATTTGTGGCGCGGGCGCTGGAAATTGGGGCGAGTTGGGATGAAGCTTGGAGCCTGGCTGCGCCAAATCGGGCTGGTTATAAGGCACTTAGTCAATGTTTAGCGCCGGCCTGGCTAGTTGGGGCCAATCCGCTACCGATGCTTGAAGCTTGGGCGCAAACTCTGCGTGATCAGCGTGAAAGCCAGGCTAGCGCGGATGCTAACCGGTTGGCGGTACGGCTGGTGTTGCCGCTGGGGCTGTGTCATTTGCCGGCCTTTATTTTGTTGGCGATTGTGCCGGCCGTGGTTTATTTGGGCCGCAGCGTGCTTGCTGGCGCCTAATGCTGCGTTCTGCCTAAATTTTGGGGCGACGCCGCTCAGCTTTCTGCCTGCTGGCCAAGATTGGTGCGACGTCGCTTAGCTTGCTGCCTGCTGGCCAAGATTGGCGCGCCGGCTAAAACTGCCGCGCCTTCGGCCGCTGGCGCCCCGCCCACAAGCCCCGCATCTGCGTGAATCTTGCCGGTGTGGCTTTTGATCCGCAGCCCGCCTGCTCTCTTTCGCCTGTTCTCTTTGCAGCTGCCGCTGTGCCTACAAATGACGCTGCCAGCTGCTGATGCCTCTGCTGGCGGGATCATCGCTGATGCCTTTTTGAGCACAGGTGGGGAACAAATTTCCTCCTGCAGTCCCTATCCACAGGGTGCAAGCAGGCGTTAGACAAGGCGCCACAAACTGTTTACGGGCTGGCCAACCAGGCCACCCATCCAGCCAAAACTGCCCCAATTAGGGCAAAAGGAGGAAACCATGGAGCAGGCACATGAGCAGCCGCCTGCGTCTCCAACGCCTGGCAGCCAGCCAGTCAAGGAGGCCAAGGAGGTAAAGGAGGCTACGGAGACCCAGTGCGTTAAGCCTGAAGATGACGCCCAGGGCGATAAGCGCCTAGATCTTGAAGCCGGTATGGCCACAGCCGAGTACGCCATTGGCACTGTGGCAGCCGCAGCCTTTGCGGGGCTGCTACTGGCGATTATTCGCTCTGGTGGGCTACGCCCAATGATCGAGTCGCTACTATCTAGCGCGCTGAGCGTGTCCTGATGGGCCTGGGCGGATTAAACGGCCGCCTACAGCTTATGCCAAGGTGGCGGCGCAAGCCCTTAAATACTTGCGCCGCCACCACTCCCCAGGGTTTAGGTGTGCGCTGTGGGCGCAGGCGAAGCTGCGCCCACGCCTGCGCCGGCAGGGCTAGTCGCAGCTGCCAGGGCATGGTTACAGCTGAACTAGCCTTAACTCTGCCAGCAGTTATCGCAGTGCTAGCACTAGTGCTGGGCTTGGCTGCTGTAGGTGTCAGGCAGGTGCGGGCAGTAGGCGCAGCCAATGCGGCGGCCAGGGCGCAGCTGGCCGGTGAGGACCCCTATGCGGCAGCGGCTAGGGCTTATGGCGCGGCCCAAATCAGTGTTAGTGGAGAATGCGCGCAGGCCAGCGTGTCACTGCCACCCATCCTAAACATGCTGGGTTGGACCATTCGAGCCACCGCCTGCGCCCCACGGGATCAGCCATGAACCAGCCTGCTAAAAGCAAAGCCCGCAGCTGGGAGCAGGGCTCGGGCACGGTACTTTCACTGGCTTTAATCGCTTTAGCGTTGCTGCTTTCTGGGGTGATCGCCCTGGTGGCGGCGGCCTATAGTGGCGCCGCTAAAGCTCAAAGCGCGGCTGACCTGGCCGCCCTGGCTGGTGCTCAAGCACTTAATGATCCACTAGCTGCCGGTGGGGCGCAGCCTTGCCAACAAGCCGGCAGGGTTGCTAGCGATAATCAAGCTAGCCTCAATCAATGCTTGATCGAGGGGCAAGACCTGATAGTGCGGGTATCTAGGCCGCTAAATCTTGGGCCTTGGCATCTAGCTGCTAACGCCGCCGCTAAGGCTGGCCCAGACCCAAACCAACAGCCCTAACGACATAAACGCTGGCTGTAAGTGGCCACCTAAACATACAGACGTACAGGATGGATATTTATAGGTGATTGAGTGTATGGGCAAAGCTCTGATATGCTGACAAATGCGGGTGTTACGCAACATTTTTTGGGTGCCAATCTCTCTTGATTGATGCCAGATACGAGACTGTGTTTGTTGCGATGTTGATGAGAAATCAAAAGCTTCCGCATAAATAATACGATGGAGTGGAATTTTGATCTGGTCAATTATTGTTGGCGGCTTTATAGGTTTTGTTGCAGGTGCGATTACTAGAAAAGGCGGCTCGATGGGGATAGTCTCCAACGTTGTCGCAGGCTTAATAGGCTCTGTTATAGGTCAAAAACTGTTGGGCACCTGGGGGTCAGCTCTGGCTGGTATGGCTTTAATTCCCTCTATCTTGGGTGCAGTAATTGTTATCGCTATAGTCGCATTATTCTTTGGGAGAAAATCCTAACAATTTTTCTCCAAAAATATTATCCTAAAAGCTAACTGCCATCTAAAAAGGAGCATAGTTATGTCGATCAAGGACAGTATCAACCAGGCCAAGGCTGAAGCCAAGGAAGTTGTGGGTAAGGTTACCGGCGACAAGAAGACGGAAGCTGAAGGCGCTGCGGAAAAGTTCGCTGACAAGGTTAAGGACGCCGTTGAGGACGTCAAGGACTCTGTAGAGGGCGCAATCGAAGGCGTTAAGAACGCCGTACACAAGGACGAGAAGTAATTTTCTAACTCCTTACGCCGCTATAACCATTATTTTTCGGCACAAATACCTGCCCGGTAAAATACTGGTATAACATAGCAATCAGAAAGCAGTAAGTTGTATAGCTTGCTGCTTTCTATTTTTAGGCATCTGCCAGGTATAAGGCGCGCGCCAAGCCAACCCGTTTAGTTAGCGCGGCAGTATCAATATTGGTGGTTGAAAGCGGGGGCAGGTCACGCACAAAATCACGCAGATTCTGCGCTGCCTGGGCAGCCGCCAATTGAGCCTGTTGGGCCTGGCCAGCGCTAGATTTGCGCCATACAGAAGCCAACACGTCAAAACCAAACCGGGAAATTTCTCGCGATAACTCATGCCAACCTACCAGGCTGGCGGCATCGTCGGCCCTGGCCCCAGCCAAAACCGTACCGGACTGAGACAGCTCAAAAGCTAGGTTGCGTCGGTGCGCAGAGGCCGGCAAAGTATCCACCTCGGCGCGAGCGGCGTCGTCGAGAACAGCCGTAATAGCCCGCAAAACCGCACGATATTGGCGCCGCACTAACAAAACCGGGGCATGGCGGCCTACCAGCCAAATCGCCACCAAGGCCGTAGCTGCCCCCACCAAAGTCTCCAACAGGCGGTCAGCAAACAGCAGTGAAGTGGAGTAGTGGGCAGTGGGTGGCAGCATCTGCATCGAGTAGGTGGTGATAAAGAAAACCGCCACCGCATAGTTGCGCTGCGCCGTCAGGTTCATCCCCAGCAGGCAGATAAAAATAATTACCAGTTTGGTCCACGGCTCCAGCCCTAACGTCATTATCGCCAAAGCACTAATCAACCCCAGGCCGGTGCCAACTATGCGGTGCAGTGCCCGCACTGACATGTCCATGCGACTAGTGCCGTTTTGTAGCACGATCAGGGCACTAAGCACCGCCCAAGAAGTGTGTGCAGTTGGCGAAAAAAACATGGAGGTGGTGGCCAGTAGTACCGCGATCAGTGCCCGCACGGCCGTTAACCAGGGGCGAGAGCCCTTATGGAAAGCCCGCCGCAGCAGGTAGCTTGGGCGAGGTCGGCCCAGGGGGGTGCGTAAAAAATGTGAGCCGGTGGCCTGGTTTTGGGCGGGGAAAGACTCGCTTTGCAGCCCCAATACCAGGCGCCGATGCAGGCGACGCAGGCGCGAATGCAGCTGACGTGAGGCGGCAGTGTGGGGGCGCTCGTTGGCGGTGTGGGCACTACGCAGGGTGTACCAGGCCTCATTCACCGCGCTATAGGCGGCTGAGCGTTGCGGCCCGCGCTCATATTGGGGCTTGTCAAAGCTGGCTTCATAGTCGGCGACGGCGGCCTCGGCGGTAGCGATAGCCTCACGAGCAGGGGAGTTGGGGTGCCAGGCAATCAAAGCAATCGAGGTTAAGGCGGCAAACAAGAACGCCAAGGAGTTAACCGAAACGATTATTTCTAGTGCGCTTGAATGGGTGGAGGCCATGTAAGTCCCATAGGCCCCGGCGAACACCGTGTTTGTAGGCCCTGGTGGGCCCACCATTAGGGCATGCCACACCCATACGGTCGAAAAAGTCATGGCCGTAATTAACGGGGGCACAAGCCAAGGGTAAGGGGCTGCGTACCAACCTAAGAAGAAAAACCCTAGGGAGACCAGGGCGTTAATAACCATAGAGACGGTGCGTCGTCGTAGTGGCTCCTCACGCCCAACATTGGCGCACTGGGCCCCGAGCAAACCCAAAGTAGCCTGGGAAGGCCCCAGAATTAGGGCGCAGCCAAGTAGTCCGACGCATACAGTGGCAGTCCAACGCGCAGCACGGTGCCAGCTAGGGCCGGAGTTAATGGCGGTTAGTGAAGACCAAAACCAGCGGTGCCCACGCCCTAACTTTCGGCGTGAGTCTAGCCAAGCAGCTGACAGTGAGTTTGGTGGTGAGGGGGAGTCTTTGGCTGGGCCCACGAGCTCAGGATAAGACATAAAGTTTAAAGTGGGCCAGATCACATCAAATAGTGGGAATGATTCGCCCCCTAGCAAAGTTGAGCTAGGTGGACTCAAGAAGAGAGTTGACAGCCAGTGGCTCAACTTGAATACTTGAGTAAAGACATTACAGACAGAACAAACTAAGGAGCACACAATGGCACGCGCTGTGGGTATTGACCTAGGAACCACCAACTCTGCTATCTCCGTCCTTGAGGGCGGGGAGCCCACCATCATCCCTAACGCTGAAGGTGGCCGTACCACCCCTTCAGTAGTAGCTTTCTCTAAGGCCACCGGCCCTGACGCCAAGCCCGAGATTCTGGTTGGCAACATCGCCAAGCGTCAGGCTGTAACCAACGTTGACCGCACCATCTCCTCCGTCAAGCGCCACATGGGCACTGACTGGA
>ERZ773013.82-NODE-82-length-57010-cov-3.733491_pt1 | contig 57010 bp, 41 predicted proteins | sample MGYA00511670_ERZ773013 | MGnify/ENA primary metagenome ERZ773013 (study PRJEB29015, sample SAMEA2738120) | human oral metagenome | biome: human oral; feature: human-associated habitat; material: saliva | place: China | collected 2257 ... | reverse complement strand
GACGTCATTTTAGGGAGATGCTTGTAAGGACGTAGTCGGTATGCCTTGCAAAAAGATTGAACCGGCTGGAACAACAAACGCAGGTTGCTCGGCGTGCGTTGTTTAAGATGTAATGAGCAACTGAGCTTGGAGACACCTGCCGCGGATTTGCTTTGGACCGGAGTTCGATTCTCCGCACCTCCACCATACATTCCAACACCGCCCTTAAAAAGAAGGGCGGTGTTTTTCTCAGTAAGTTTAGTCAACGTAGACAAAAAACTATATAAAGTAGTTCGCCATAGCACATTGCGCAGGTTTTACGGCAACAGTGTTGGGGATCCATGAGAAATTCCCCCGTATAAGCAATGTCGCACATCCCCAATATCTAAGACTTAAAAAATATAAAGAGATAGTGAAGAAAAGAACTGGTTCTTGATTTTGATACAGAAGTAAGGCATAGTTCAGAGAGTACGACAAGATGGTGAGGCAGTATGCTAATCCATCAAAGAAAGAAACCCGTTTAGCTGATCGGCACGTGTTCAGTAGAGCGGAAACAATGAATTGCCCCATATAGTTTGAGGAGAAAAACATGCGTACATCTCTGGTAAGAAGGCTGGGCGTGCTCTTTGTGGCGCTTGTAATGACGGCCATTGCAGTCATAGTGCAGCCGCAGAAAGCCTTAGCGGTTACTGAGATTAAGGATGATACTGATCTCGCTCATGTTCAGGCGTATCAGTTCACCATGACTCAGGAGAACATGTCAGTTATCTCTCAGAGTGGTGACGTTGATATGGATGTTGTTCCTCCTGAAACCGGTCGTCAGAAGAGCACAGTCTTTGCTCTCAAGGTCGATAAGACCAAACGAGCCGATCAGTCGTTTAGTCAGCCGCTTAAGCTGAAATTTAGCAATGCCGGTACTGTCAATGGTAAGGTCGTTGACGTGTACGTAACCGTTAACAACGTTAACCTGGAGTATTTACAGGAAGGGACTGGCGATTTTGAGAATCCGTCTAAGACCGTTGTTCCCTTTATGATGGTTGATGAGAACTGGGGTAAAAAGTCCTTCTATATTCAGAATTATTTAGACGGCAATCATCCTACATATACAAAAGATATGTTCCATACTTTCGGGGTTCACGCCGATGTTACGGTTGAGCTGAAAAACCAGGACGGTACGCCTTGTGACTTGCGGGCAGTCATGTTCCCTTCTGATGTGGACGTTATCAGCACACATAATCGCAAGGAATCATTCTCTGTCTTCAATAAAGATACTGCGCTCGACAAAATCGTTATGAACAACCGTAATAGTTTACACGTGTCTACCACAGGCAACAAAACCACGTGGACTCCTACACTTGCCGGCGGTACGTCTGGCGACGACGCGGAACACAATGTTTCCGGCATGGCTATTCGTTCAGTAGATAATAAGATTAATTTCGAATATGGCACTACTATGTCATGTGGTGGTCTTTTCGGTCTTTACACCGAGGTGGTTGCACCTCCTCCAACCAAAGAGGTTGACAAGGCTGAAGTACAGGCAGAAGCCGGCCAAGAGCTTACCTATACAACCAAATACCGTATGCCTAAGCCGGGTGTGGATACCATTGGCCCTATTACATCTATGAGCATGGTAGATACATTTGACGAGCGTTTGGACTTCAAGAGCCTCACGGTCACTCAAGATGGCAAAACTTTGACAGAGGGCGAGGATTACACCGTTACTGTTGAAGGGCAGAAGGTTACCGTTGACATTGCCAAGAAGCATCTGACTAAGGGCAATGGCGGTAAGTACTACACCATCGTTTATAAGACAGTTACCAACGAGAAGGCTGCTCAGCAGGGTGCCGAGAGCATCACCAATATCGTGACGCAGAATGTGGATAACATTAAAACTGATTCAAACAAAGTTGTTACGGATTTGTTGTATGCAAAGGACCACGAATTTGTAAGCGGTACCCCTGGCAAAGAGCTTCCTCAAGAAGTTCTCGACCTTCTCCCCGGTAAGCAGACAGGGATTAAGAATGGCACGACAGTAACTCCCGATCCTCCCATTGGAGGAAAGACTCGCGTAGAGACTTCTGAAGGCACATGGGTCTTTATGGGGTATGACCACGATTCTGAGACCATTGACCATAAGAATGCACACTTTATTGGCGTATGGGTTATTGAGCCTCAACCCAAAAAAGATGTCCTCGATGCTGACGGTAATACCATTGACGGCAATAAGGTAAAGGCGGGACAGACGCTGACGTATTCTGTGACGTATACCAATACTACAAATACCGCCCGCGACGTTACCATTACTGATGCTATCCCCGAGCACACCAGCTATGTTGACGGTTCGGCCGATAACGATGGAACGTATGATGAGGCTACGCATAAGGTTACTTGGAAGAAGAACGTGGCTTCCGGAGAGACTCTTACCGTAACCTTTAAGGTCAAGGTCGATAAGGGCGTGAAGGATGTCAATGTTGTCAACACCGCTCACGTCAGTGATGGTCTGATTGATACAGACACCAACACCACAACCAACCCAGTTCCTCCTAAGCCTCATAAGTCGGCTGTTCCATACATGGGAGACAACTCAATGCCGCAGGTTCTTATGACTGCCGCTGCAGGTTGTGCCGCTGTTCTTCTTGCTTTTGGAGCAAAGAAGTATCGTAGCGCTAGAGGCTAAGTCTAAATAGCTGGTCATTGATGTACGTAAGGATGCACCGTCCATATTTGGGCGGTGCATTTTTTGAAGGTTTTGTCTGTGCAGTGAATGTAGCGCGCGAAACAGATAATTACCTGCTAAACGGGTAGTTTAGCTGTATGTAGGTTTGTAAAAAGTGCGGAAATCAGGTAATTGCCTATTTTAAAAAGTGCGGAAATGCCATAAAATTGAAAAATAAAAAGTGCGGAAATTGAGGACTCGTCATGTTTTTCAGAAAAATTACTCGTGAACTGAAAAAATGGAAACTGCAATCTAATGGCAAGACAGCATTGCTTATTGAAGGCGCGCGTCGGGTTGGTAAATCTACTGTTGTTGAAGAGTTCGCAAAAAATGAATATCGGAGCTATATATTGATTGACTTTGCGGAAGCTCCCCTCGATATCCAAGAACTCTTCAGCGATACTTCAAATCTTGACTATATTTTTTTGCAGCTGCAGTTGCGCTATTCGGTGCAACTTTTTGAACGGGAATCGCTCATCATTTTTGATGAGGTTCAGCTATGTCCTTCGGCACGACAAGCAATAAAACAGCTTGTTAAAGACGGTCGATATGATTATATCGAGACAGGCTCACTCATTTCAATCCGTAAGAATATCGCTCATATTCTTATCCCGAGTGAAGAGCAGCGAATTCAAATGAGGCCTATGGATTATGAAGAATTTCTTTGGGCGCAAGGCGATGAATCTACTTTTCCCTTACTTGAGCAAACTTTCACGTCAGAGACTGCTCTTGGAGAGCAACTCAACAGAAAACTTATGAGAGACTTTCGTCTCTATATGCTTGTTGGTGGCATGCCACAAGCAGTTGACGCTTATCTACAAACGAATAATCTCCAGGTAGTCGATGAGACCAAGCGAATGATTATTGATTTGTATGAAGAGGATTTCTATAAAATTAGTCCATCCGGAGTTCTTTCGCTACTATTTGATGCCATTCCTGCTCAGCTCGCAAAAAAATCATCTCGGTACCATGTTTCCAGCGTTCTCTCTAAGCGCCAAGCATCTGATATCCTTGAGGAAATTGCTGAGTTACGGGAATCTAAAACTGTTCTTGTTGCATATCATGTTGATGATCCTAATGTGGGAATGTCGTCTAGTATTGATTTGGAAAAGTTCAAGCTCTATATGGCGGATACGGGTTTATTTGTATCATTGGCGTTTAAAGATTCGGACTTTACGGAAAATACCATATATGAAAAGTTACTTTCGGATAAGCTTCCCGTCAATCTTGGTGCAGTTTACGAAAATGTAGTGGCTCAAGAACTCGTTGCTCATGGGCATAAACTTTTTTATCATACATGGGTAAAAGATAAGGCTAACCGGAACTATGAAATAGACTTCATTACTTCTGCAGGAAAAAAGATTTGTCCTATTGAGGTAAAATCGTCCGGTTACAAAACACATGCTTCACTTGATGAGTTTTCTAAGAAGTTTTCTTCCCGAATCGGTAAACAATTTCTTGTATATACAAAGGATATTAAAAAAGACAATTCTATTATTTGTCTCCCGACCTATATGTCCTATTTTTTGTAATTTCTCTGGCAGCATTTTCTTTATGAAATGCAAAAGATTACTTCGTTTGCTTAGGAATTGGCAAAACGTTTACCGAATCTTCTTAACCAATCGTGGACTTATTAAAGAAACAAAACAACAGGTACACTCGCGGTCATTCACGAGAAAAAGTTCGGCGGCGTGTATCTGGATATCACCATTGATGAGTTCAACGCCTTAGGATTTGAGTATGGCGACAGATAAGTTTAGCGTCAAGGAGTACGAGGATCCTTTCAAGAAGAAGTAGCCTTCGAGAATCCCCTTCGGGGGAGCCGGGTAATACGAAAGCCGCTTCAGGCGGCTGCGACGAGTCAAAGGCAATGCGACTTGAACGAAGTGAAAGGCAGCGCCTTTAGACGCTGCCGGTAGCTTCTGGCCTTATAGGCCTTGTACAAACCACCCCTTGGAGGGGTGTTCATGATTTTTGAAGACGTTTGTCCTTAAGCTGACGTTTACTCCGTTAATTGTACCGCTTGCAGGATAGGTGAGAAAAATCAGAGAACTGAATTGATACGATGCAGTATAAAGAGAAAAGAGCCTTCCGATTCGGAAGGCTCTCGGCAAGTCAAGATGCCACCTACGTGGCGTCTCCTTACGGAGACATTTTTGGCAAAGCCATATTTTGACTCGCAGTGTTGTCCTGACTGGTAATCGGGACAACAGCATAATAGTTTTTTGCTAGCTGGAGGGGCTGTGGGTATGGCGCACGGTAAGATCGGCAGTAAAGCGAAAGGCTCTGAGGCGGGGTTTCGTCTTACTGACCAACAACGTTCTCTCTGGGCTAAGACAAACATGAACAACGATGAGCAACGTGGCTTTTGGTCACCTCTCTATGTTCATATGGCTGATTCAGCTAATATTGCACGTTACCTGTGGAACGAATGGCTTCCTATCTCAGAGCGACGGTTTATTGCTGATTCTGTAGGCGGAGATGATGCTACTGCTGAGGCGCTTACGGTATGGCTGGCAGGGATTCATGACATCGGTAAGGCAACACCAAACTTCCAATGTAAGGTTTCAGACCGGGCCGAAGTAGTTAGGGAGATGGGACTAGAGGTACCGTCTCCTCAGATGATGCATGGTCGCTCACATCCTCATGCTTTTATGAGCGAGGTCATCTTAGATAAATGGCTTTCTGGAAGGGGCTGGGAGTATCCGAGTACCTATTCGTGCATCGTGGGTGGCCATCATGGTGCGCCCCCTTCAAATGAACGGGTGCTAGATAACATTTGTATGGACTCGTGTAATTTTTCTAACGAGGTTCTTGGAGATGATGAGTGGCAATCTGTGCAAAACGATCTCTTAGAGTGGATGTTCGCCTATTCCGGTATGAGCAGGTGCGAATCACCTCTGAGTTCTCTTGGACTTTTTCAACCTGTCGAAGTGCTGCTTACCGGAATTGTTATTATGGCGGATTGGATCGCGTCGAACACAGACTTCTTTCCGCTCTCCAATGGATCGGCGCAGATGGATGAACTTTATGTTCGCGCTGGCCTTGCCTGGAAGCAACTTGCGCTCCCATCGGCGTGGCGGGCTTCTGAATTGGTACTTGATGAAAGCGATGGCGTGGAGCGGCTCTTTCATGAGCGCTTTGTCGGCTTGCCAAGGGAAGCACATCTGCGCTCGGCTCAAGTGGCGGCAGTGCAGACAGCGTGTAGTATGGACGAACCCGGTCTCATCATCATTGAAGCTCCCATGGGCAATGGAAAGACAGAAGCATCACTTCTATGTGCAGAAATCTTAGCTCGCAAATTTGGCGATGGAGGTGTTGCCTATCTGCTTCCGACGATGGCTACGTCAAATGCAATGTTCGCCCGCGTGGGAGCTTGGCTCGAATTGCTAGTGCAGACATGCGGTATGTCTTCACAAGCTATACAGCTACTTCACAGCAAAGCGGCGCTTAATCCTAATTACACCCGACTCAAAGAGTGGCACGGTAGTTGGATGGGTGATGGCATAGCTACTGATGGTGAGGATGAGCGGATCATTGCACATCAGTGGTTTGGCGGCAGGAAGCGTGGTCTGCTCGCGCCCTTTGTGGTTGGTACGGTTGATCAGCTCCTGATGGCAGCGCTTAAGACAAAACATGTTCAATTACGCCACCTTGGTCTTGCAGGAAAGATAGTCGTAATCGATGAGGTACATGCCTACGATGCTTACATGAGCACGTACCTAAAGCGTGTTCTGACTTGGTTGGGAGCCTACGGCGTCCCTACGATTCTGCTGTCGGCAACACTCCCTCCCAAGCGGCGTGAAGAGTTGATGCATGCCTATCGCGGATATGATAAGAACCCGAGAAACAGGACATCAAAGAGAAGGGATCTAGGTGAAGTTCCGTGCGATTCCAATGGTCAGCTTGCATACCCTCTTATAACTTCTCTAGTACGCAACAAGGACGTTCATCCATCGTATATGGCTTGTACTACCAACGGGCCGGGTACGGACATCTATCTTGACTTCCCTTCCGATGATGATGGAACGCTGATACAAATATTATCCGAGTTGCTGTCTGACGGTGGCTGCGCCTGTGTTCTGCGCAACACGGTTACACGGGCACAGGCGACGTATCGAATGCTTAAGGAAAGCCTTAGCGATGCTTTAAAGGGAGCTCAGCTCAAACTTGTCCACTCTCGTTTTATTGCGGCTGATCGTCTTCAAAACGACGCGGAATTGCTTCGACTCTTGGGCTCCGATTCATCTAGGCGTCCGGAGAAGCTTATCGTGGTTGGTACGCAGGTCATGGAACAGTCGCTCGATATTGACTTCGATGTCATGATTACCGATATTGCTCCTATAGATCTTCTACTGCAACGTATGGGGCGTTTGCATCGACACACCCGAGGTGAGAAGCAGCGTGAGCGGCCAATAGGACTGCGTCGTGCCCGTTGTTACATCGTTGGTGTTAAGGACTGGGAAACGACCCCACCGACTTTTGCTCAAGGTATCGATAAGGTCTATCCAGAGGCGTTGTTACTGAGGACGATTTTGGCACTTCATGGCAGGAGTAATACGTGTGAAAGTGCTGTTGTGAACCTTCCACATGATATTGCGGGTCTCGTGAAAAGCGTGTACGAAGAGCCTGGTCTGGAAGCTGATGGCGCGATGTCAGTCTTTGCTATTCCCGATACTTGGCAACCAAAGTTTGCTGAGGCAGAGAGGACGCTAGAGACAAATCGAGAGAAGTCAACGAGTAATGCCGAGGTCTGGTTGTTAGACAAACCTCAGATCCAGCGTTCCAAAAATCTCGTTGGATGGCTTAGAGAATCGCTGATGATGACTGACGAAAACATTGCCAGAGCGACCGTTCGTGATTCACAAGAGTCCATTGAGGTCGTTGCGGTTCAAGAGCAAGGTGAAAGTCTGTATGTCTTTCCTTGGGTTAACAATGCTGATGGGAGTGAGCCGGTATCAAGGTTACTTGGGAGTGGTGAAGAGATTCCCGATGATGACACGGCATGTCTTGCTGCCACCTGTACCGTGAGCCTACCGCCCACGCTTTCGATGCCTTGGAATGCTGAACACATCATTCATGCTCTGGAGACACATTGTCATATACCTGGCTGGCAGAACTCTCGTTGGCTTAAGGGGCAGCTTGTGCTCGTGTTCAATGAAGCTGGCGAAACGACAATTGATACAGGGAATGATGTCTATCGCCTCAAGTATTCTCAAGGTACTGGGCTAGAACTCATTGATACCAAGAAGGGAGAGCGGGAGTAGTGGATGAGAAGATAAGATTTAATCTCATTGATGAACCGTGGATTCGTGTTCTTGATGACGCAGGGACAGCTAAGGAGGTGTCTCTCCTTGAGTTGTTCCATCAGGCGCCGAAGTTAAAATGTCTCGCCAATGACTTGCCAACGCAGGATTTTGCGATTCTGCGCGTAGTGCTAGCTATCTTGCAGCGATCGATCTCCCCCATGCTGGATGACCTTGATGAGGACATGGAGCCTGCCGAGGTTTGGGGACAGCTATGGGAGGCTTCCGAGTTACCTATGGATGTCATTGAGGTATATCTTGCCAAATGGCATGATAGATTTGATCTCTTTGATCCGAAGCGTCCATTCATGCAAGTGCCGGGGCTAAGAACACCCAAGAATGAACTACTATCAGTTTCGAAAATTGTTGCCGATGTTCCTGATGGAAGTAAGCTATTCTCCCTGAGGTCGGGTCACAAGTTAGATGAGTTGAGTTTCGCAGAGGCCGCTCGCTGGCTGATTCATGTTCAGGCATTTGATACAGCTGGAATCAAGAGTGGTGTTGTTGGAGACCAAAATATAAAGGGAGGGAAGAGCTACCCTAGGGGAACGAGTTGGGCCGGGAATCTCGGTGGGATGTTCGTTGAGGGAGATACATTGCGGGAGACTCTTCTGCTCAACTTTATCCTCAGCGGAAATGATAAAAGCGAATTCTTTTTCGATGCCGACATTCCCACATGGGAGCAGCCGCTCAGACCTTTTGGCAGTCTTGATAAGGTACCATCTGGCCGAACAGACATCTTTACCTGGCAGTCTCGTCGTGTAAGGCTTGTGGCTCAACATGAGATGGTTACTGGCTTGGTACTTACAAATGGCGATAGACTTGAAGCTAAGAATATGCAGAAGCTTGAACCTATGACTGCATGGAAACGAAACGCTAAACAAGAGAAAAAGTTGAAGCAGGCTCCTATCTATCTGCCTGTGGGTCACAAATCAAGTAAAGCGTTATGGAGGGGCCTTAGCTCGATTTTTTCTATCAATAATGAGGAACAAGATTGGTCTGAGGTCTTTGAACCTGGTGTACTATCTTGGATTGAATTTCTTACCAGTGCGAACGGCGGTAGAAAGCTATCAAAGAGGAAATTGTTACGAGTTCATGGCGTGGGCTTCGAGTATGGTACACAGAATTCGATCATTACTGATGTGATTGATGATGCGATTCTCTTTAGTTCATTTTTGTTATCGTCCGACGGACAGACTTTGATGACATTAGCCTGTAATTGCGTTGATGAAACCGATCAGGCAATTAAAGCCCTGGGAAAGCTGTCAGCAAATCTGTCGATTGCCGCAGGAGGGGACCAGTCTGATACAGAGGGTTTAATTACTAAGATTAAGACCGAAGCCTATTTCGAGCTTGATGCTCTGTTCAGGCATTGGCTTGCAGGTCTTGATGTTGCCAGTAATCAAAGTACTGCTCGAGAACAATGGCACCGTCAGGCACGTACGGCGCTTGTCTCAATTGCACGTAGATGCGTTACAGAGGCCGGCTCAGGTGCCATCAAGGGTGCACTCAAGAAGGGGCAACATAATAAAAATGGTACCTGGATAACCGCTGCAAAAGCAGAGGCATGGTTTAGCGGTGAGCTCAAGAAAGCACTACCGCTCGAAAGTGACATAACGAGAGAGGAGGTTTCTACTAGTGGAAAGCAAGGAAAATAAGAGTAGACGAAAGCAGCTTGGGACATTTGTTTCCAAACGCGTCACTATGATTCAAAGAGCATACCTGTCACCTATGAGTCGATCTAAGGGAGCAAGACAGCTTGCTGCTTTGCGTCATGCGGCAGCAAAGGCGCCGGGTGAAATTCCCGAAACATGGCAACTTGAATTCGAAGGTTTGCCTATGTGTTTGGTAGGAAAGGAGGACGAACCGTCTAAAGGAGAACGTGCGGTGCATACCGCTCTTACGCTCTACGCTATTCACCAAAGGTCGCAGACTGCTCCCATGCACCAGAGTGGGTATGAGAATGGACTGGGACAGGCCATGCGTAGTCTCGTGCTTCACGATGCGAAAAAATATGCGAACCTTGAACAAGGAGAACTTCCGAGGAGATTTTCTGCGCTTGTGACCGCAGAGTCGTTTTCTGAGACGGTACACTACGTCCGACAACTTGTGGGTCAGCTTAGGGGTGCAGCCATACCGCTCGACTATGCGTTGCTTGCCCAGCAGTTCTACGATTTACAGATGCCAGACAGGGTTGACTCGGTTAAACTCGCGTGGGGTAGAGGCTTTGCCATGTACCGTGAGGTTGCTGGGTCAGATCAAGAATGCAACTCCTCGAATGCAAACAATTAGAAAGGTAGAGCCATGGTAAAACCACTGTTCATTGATGTTCATATTCTTCAGAGCGTTCCACCTAGCAATATTAACCGTGATGATACAGGTAGTCCCAAGACTGCTCGTTTCGGTGGAGTTACACGTGCTCGTGTTTCCAGTCAGGCATGGAAGAAGGCAACACGCGACTTGTTTTCCTCTTATCTTGCCGAGGATGAGATAGGATGGCGCACTAAACATGTTGTTGAGCTTATTAGTGATTGTGCTGCTTCTAAGCAACCAGACCTTGCCACCGATAAGTTGGTTGAGGCTTCAGCTGAGGCTCTAAGTGCGACGGGTATCAAGGTAACGGATAAAGAGATTGGTTACCTGCTTTTCCTTTCGCCCAAGCAAGTCGAGGGCCTTGCGGATCTTGCCATTAAGTCACTCGAAACTGAAACAACAATTGAGAAGAAAGCTGCAAAGGAAGTTCTGAATATCAAACAGAATCCAGCTCTTAATGCAATTGATGTTGCCTTATTCGGTCGTATGGTTGCCGATGCCCCCGATCTCAATGTTGACGCTGCAGTCCAAGTGGCACATGCCATCAGCGTAGGAAGAGCTCAGACGGAGTTTGACTACTTTACAGCTCTTGATGACTGTTCGCCAGAGGATAACGCCGGTGCGGCTATGATTGAAACTACCGAGTTTACTTCTTCAACTCTCTACCGCTATGCTGATATTGATGTCTTCCATCTGTGTGAAAACCTTGGCTCTGCTATGGCGGCCTGTAAAGGCATTGAGGCGTTTCTACGTTCATTCACGTTTTCGATGCCCACGGGTAAGCAGAATTCTTTCGCTAATAGGACGCTTCCTACTGCTGTCATCGTGGAGTTACGCGAGACACAGCCTGTTAGTCTGGTTAACGCATTTGAGAAGCCAGTTATGGCTACAGCAGAGAAAAGTCAGATTGAGTGCGCCTGTAAGAGGCTTATCGCTCAGGAGTCTGCCATTGATGAGGCGTTTGGAATCAACCCGAAAAAGGCTTTCGTCGTTATTGCCTCTCCAGACGCTAATGCATTGAAAGAGTTCCCTAACTCTCAAGCGGTGAGCTTTGATGAGATGATTTCGCATGTGTCTGAGGTATGTGCAGCCTATCTTGTGGAGGTTGGTTATACATCTGAGGGTCAGGAGTAGCCATGGCAGTTCTGCTTCTCAAACTTGAGGGGCCGCTGCAGTCGTGGGGTTCTGATAGTCGGTTTACGGAGCGTAAGACACAGCATGAACCCACCAAGAGTGGTGTTATTGGCCTTCTGGCAGCTGCGTTGGGACGCAGAAGAGAAGATGCGGTGGATGATCTCATATCGCTGCGCTTTGGGGTCCGTATAGATCAATCAGGCAACTATGAACGGGATTTTCAGACCGAGCATACACGTTCGTGGGATAAGACGACACAACATTGGATTTTTAATGGTAGCCTTCCCCTAAGTTACCGCTACTACCTCTCCGATGCAGTTTTCGTTGCAGCCCTCGAAGGCGATAGCAAGCTTGTCCGCTCGTGTGCTGAAGCGCTTGAGCATCCGGTGTTTCCTCTCTTTCTGGGTCGAAGATCTTGTCCTCCCTCTTGCAAGATCTTTTTGGATATTAAAGAAGGTACGACTCTCTTAGAGGCTCTTAAGTCAGTCCCTTGGCAGGCAACTGACTGGCATCAAAAACATCCTCGTTTTCATGATAAAGAGTCAGTCGATCTTGAGATTCTCTATGACAAGGGATTTAACGATCAGGGAGAGGGCTACGACGTTGCACAGCAGGATGTGCCCGTTACCTTTTCTCAGATATATCGCCAATATACATGGCGTACGGTTGCACATGCCACGGCGACTGTCAGGAACCCTTCTTATAGACCCCAGCGAATCGAACATGATCCTCTGACAACAATTGATAGGGCGGTGGATTAGATGTACTTTACGCGCTTTCCCATCAATCTGACGCGTCGTGAAACACGTCGCATGCTCTTCTCGCCGTATCGCTTACATGCGGCTATAGAGGGAAGCTTTCCTTTAGGAGCTGATGCTTCTCAAGTGCAAGAGGAAGGCAGAATTCTCTGGCGTGTTGATAAGCGTTCGGATGGCGGTGCCTATCTCTACATCGTGAGTCCCATGCGGCCAAGTCTTGTAGGTTTGAACGAACAGATAGGTTTCCCTGATTTGGATCCCCTATGGCAGACGAGGGATTATGAGCCCTTTTTAGCTCGTCTTGCAGTTGGGCAGCGCTATGCTTTCCGCTTGGTGGCGAACCCTGTGGTAAGCCGTAGCATTCGTGGGGGCAAGTCTGATGCTATCAACGAAAAAGGCAATCCTGTGAGAATGTCACATCTGACTGTTGTGCAACAGAAGGCGTGGCTTGTAGGTGAAGCAGCATATAACGGCACAGGTGATGATGTACCAGAGCTGTTCCTAAGGCAAGAGACCACACGTGCTTCTCACAATGGTTTTGAGGTGATTCAAGACAAGGAAGGCATTCCTCGTCTGATTGTTAGCAATATGCGAACACTGAGTTTTCGTAAGGCATCGAAGGAGTCGCCAATTACCCTTGCGACGGTCCAGTATGATGGCATGCTTGAGGTAACAGACATAGACGCATTGCGCCATGCTCTGATCAATGGAATTGGCCATGGCAAGGGTTTTGGCTGTGGATTATTGACTCTTGCTGTAGTGGAAGGGGAATGATATATGCCAGACATCCCCGGCATTATCAAGCCAGATCTTCAGGCCCTGCCGACTATCAGAGAGCGCATGACTTTTCTTTATGTAGAGCGGTGTCTAGTCAATCGTCAGGATAGCGCGGTGACTATCACTGATAAGCGTGGAACTGCTTATGTACCTGCGTCTTCACTTGGCGTGCTTATGCTGGGACCAGGAACAAATGTCTCGCACCGTGCCATTGAGCTTCTGGGCGATTCAGGATCTAGCATGGTGTGGGTTGGGGAACATGGAGTGCGATATTACGCGCATGGTAGACCTCTTACTCGCTCTTCACGACTCATCGTTAGGCAAGCAGAGCTTGTGTCTAATACACGAAAACGTCTTTCGGTTGCAAGAGCTATGTACCAGATGCGCTTTCCTGGGGAAGATGTCTCGGGACTTACTATGCAGCAACTGCGTGGGCGAGAAGGTTCTCGTATCCGTTCTCTCTATCGAAAACTCTCTAAGAAGTATAAAGTCCCTTGGAAAGGGAGGGAATACAATCCTGCGGATTTTTCGGATGCGACTCCTATCAACCAGGCTCTCTCGGCTGCGAATGTATGCTTATATGGTATCGTCCACAGTATCATTGTGGCGTTAGGATGCTCTTCTGCATTGGGATTTGTACATGTAGGGCATGAGCGCTCATTTGTGTACGATGTTGCGGATCTTTACAAGGCAGAGTTGACCATTCCTATAGCGTTTGAGGTTGCTTCCAATCCACCCGAGGACATCGGATCTGTTACTCGTCAGAAGATACGCGATGCTTTTTACGATGGCAAAATTATGGAGCGGTGCGCACATGACATTCGATTTCTATTGCTGGGCGATGCTGTCCATGAGGAAGAGAACTCATTAGATTTCGAGACCATGTTTCTTTGGGATGAGTCTCATCCTGCCGTGGCATTTGGTGTCTCATATGGTAAGGAGTTTGAAACACAACCACAGGTCGAAGAAGTAGGAAATGGCGTTCTGGTTGGAATATAGCGATGGTCGTTATTACTCTTGAAAAGTGTCCACTTGCATTACGAGGCGACCTTACAAAATGGCTGCAGGAGATTAGCCTGGGTGTATATGTTGGACAAGTAAGCGCTCGTGTCCGTGATAAGCTTTGGCAGCGGGTATGCGAGGAGTCCAAGAATGGACGTGCAACTATGGTGTATTCGGCTCGTAACGAGCAGCACCTGAATTTTCGTGTGCATAATACGAGCTGGGAACCTATTGACTATGATGGATTGAAATTAATAATGCGTCCAAGTCCCGTACGAGCGAAAACGTTGGGGAGAAAGCGTATTGGATGGAGCAAGGTATCACAATGCTCCAAGGCTCGACGTAATTATGGAAAATCTAGCTTTGTAGAACCGGAAGAGTATGTCGTGTTTGATATTGAGACAACGGGGCTTGATATCGACAAGGACCAGATTATTGAAATTGCTGCTATACGCGTTATTGGAGGCACCGTAGGGGAGAGATTTCATACTTTGATCACCACGGAGAAGCCACTATCTAAGAAGATCATCGAATTGACTGGTATATCTGACGAGTTACTGATGTCAAGTGGTGTGCCATTAGAGGAGGCTACCGAGTCGTTTTTGAAGTTCGTTTCTTCAGACATTGTTGTAGCCCACAATGCAAGTTTTGATTCTGAGTTCATACAAGTTGCTTGTGAAGAATGCGATTTGGATGACTTTAATAATGAGGCTATTGATACCATTTATTTAGCGAAGAAGAAGATTCCTACGGCTGCAAATTACCGTTTGGAAACTCTGGTAAGCCTTTTGAACCTTGATAATAAGTGTCCACATAGAGCTGAATCTGACTGTGAGGCCACGTTGAGAGTTTTTCGTAAACTGATTGAAATGTGACTTATTATGATGGATGCGTTATATTTAACTGCGGATCTTTAGTCTGTTCCCCGCACACGCGGGGATGATCCCGCTTGCCGGAAACGCTAACCTTAGAGACAAACCTGTTCCCCGCACACGCGGGGATGATCCCACTCGTAGCCGTCCTCGATCTCACGTAAGTAGCTGTTCCCCGCACACGCGGGGATGATCCCTTCGCAAAACAGATTGTCGATTCGATGGTCGGCTGTTCCCCGCACACGCGGGGATGATCCCATGCGCACCTGCTTAGGTGTCGCAAGATGTGCCTGTTCCCCGCACACGCGGGGATGATCCCCGACTGTGACACGTGCCCATGAATTGAGCGATCTGTTCCCCGCACACGCGGGGATGATCCCTCGCAGAATGGAGGGATAAAGGTGGCCTTGAGCTGTTCCCCGCACACGCGGGGATGATCCGCTACGAGGTGAGCCGTACGGAGCTTGAGGGAGCTGTTCCCCGCACACGCGGGGATGATCCCTCCATGAAGGTACTTTAGTCGGGGGTGTAGATCTGTTCCCCGCACACGCGGGGATGATCCCATAAACACGACTCACAAAAAACAAGTTGTGAACTGTTCCCCGCACACGCGGGGATGATCCCTATACAAGCAAGAACAATTTTGTACAAACATACTGTTCCCCGCACACGCGGGGATGATCCCTGCTCTTTGTCAAAACGATATATTCCGAGGTCCTGTTCCCCGCACACGCGGGGATGATCCCTCACGGCTTGACCATCTGCAAAACGGTGAGATCTGTTCCCCGCACACGCGGGGATGATCCCCATATCATCAACGCTGCCTTTGCTTGCAGTGGCTGTTCCCCGCACACGCGGGGATGATCCCTACTGGACTTATAGGGACTAATATTCTTTCACCTGTTCCCCGCACACGCGGGGATGATCCCAACCGATACCACAGAGAAGCTGTCCTTGCTTGCTGTTCCCCGCACACGCGGGGATGATCCCTCGCCAAGCTTATGCGTCAAAACGGTATCGGTCTGTTCCCCGCACACGCGGGGATGATCCTGTACCAGGCATTTTGGCAATAACTTCAATTAGCTGTTCCCCGCACACGCGGGGATGATCCCAAGAGCGCGAGAAGATTGCCGAGAGGGCGAAACTGTTCCCCGCACACGCGGGGATGATCCCTTTTTTCGTCAGTTTCAACTCGAAGCGGTCATCTGTTCCCCGCACACGCGGGGATGATCCCGAACCAATCATGGTAGGTGGAATTACACCAGACTGTTCCCCGCACACGCGGGGATGATCCCGCCTTAGCGGTCCTCACGAGCGGCAGAAACACCTGTTCCCCGCACACGCGGGGATGATCCTGTCACAGAGGGCTTCTGGTAAATAAAGGAGTACTGTTCCCCGCACACGCGGGGATGATCCCGGGTTGAGAAAGAGGGCGACAAGTTCTATGTCCTGTTCCCCGCACACGCGGGGATGATCCCATAGAGGCATTGGCTATAAAAGACGGCGACATCTGTTCCCCGCACACGCGGGGATGATCCCCTCCCCGACTTCGGGAAAAGTTGTATAATCCGCTGTTCCCCGCACACGCGGGGATGATCCCAAGAGCGTGCAGCAATCGCTGAAAGGTTTAGACTGTTCCCCGCACACGCGGGGATGATCCCGCCCACTTTATGGAGCGCGTCTGCTACTGGTACTGTTCCCCGCACACGCGGGGATGATCCCTTTGGATTCGTAATCCCAGATGATAATTTAGACTGTTCCCCGCACACGCGGGGATGATCCCGCATACATCTCAGGTCCTGTGACGGGACGGCCCTGTTCCCCGCACACGCGGGGATGATCCCAATTCGCTGCCGCCTTTGTTGCTACTATAGCCCTGTTCCCCGCACACGCGGGGATGATCCCCCGGTAAGGGGTCGCGTCCTCTGCTCTTAATTCTGTTCCCCGCACACGCGGGGATGATCCCTTTTGCCTCATTTCCGCAAGAGACTGACCAAGCTGTTCCCCGCACACGCGGGGATGATCCCTTCTGGTGCATTCTTTGGAAACTCATGGAACTCTGTTCCCCGCACACGCGGGGATGATCCCGTTGGTATGGGGAATACGTTTACCAGCGATATCTGTTCCCCGCACACGCGGGGATGATCCCATACTCAAAGCACGCACCTTCTGAGTCTTGCCCTGTTCCCCGCACACGCGGGGATGATCCCAACTGTTCTGATCTCTGTCTTCTGTGGATATGCTGTTCCCCGCACACGCGGGGATGATCCCTTTACCTTTATGCTGCGTTTAGTCCGGTACCACTGTTCCCCGCACACGCGGGGATGATCCCGTGGTCGTGTGGGGTAAACGTGCTGAAGCGGCCTGTTCCCCGCACACGCGGGGATGATCCCGGCGCGTACATAGCCGTCAAGCCATGTGGGACCTGTTCCCCGCACACGCGGGGATGATCCCTTTATGAGCTTTGTCTTGAGCGTGATATTAAACTGTTCCCCGCACACGCGGGGATGATCCCTTATGAGCTGATACTTGCTTACATTCATGTCACTGTTCCCCGCACACGCGGGGATGATCCCAAGATGCCCATATTCGTGCGTTACAGTATATCCTGTTCCCCGCACACGCGGGGATGATCCCAGAGGCTCTTAAGACGTATAACGGAGCATACAGCGCCTATCTTAAGCAAAGAGAAGAAGCCTATCAACGAGAGAAAGATGAAGGGTACAACGCTGAGTATTACGTTAATCAGCTTGGTTATAAGTCTGTAGAAGAAGGCATAAAGGGCCAAGCAGAAAAGGATGAACAAGTTCGGAAGCTCAAGAAAGATGCGGATGAAGCAAAAGGTGCACTCGATAGTGCTAATACGTCAGTGAAAGATCTTGAGCGCTGTTCCCCGCACACGCGGGGATGATCCCGTCTGCTATTGCTTCTCGCGTCTCGCTCCATGCTGTTCCCCGCACACGCGGGGATGATCCTGTTGTCAAGTGTATTCTCTCCAGACAAGTACCCTGTTCCCCGCACACGCGGGGATGATCCCTGGAAAGTACGTCTTCACAATCCCGCTTGGTGCTGTTCCCCGCACACGCGGGGATGATCCCTACTCAGCAGACTCGAAACCGCGACTGCGCGGCTGTTCCCCGCACACGCGGGGATGATCCCGTTGCCGTGTTTAACTCGTCACCCCAACCGCCCTGTTCCCCGCACACGCGGGGATGATCCCGACGTCATTGCTTGCATCGCCTTGCGTCTTGTCTGTTCCCCGCACACGCGGGGATGATCCCATCCAATGAGTTTTAGACGCTTTAGGGCGGCGCTGTTCCCCGCACACGCGGGGATGATCCCGCCTACGAGCCACTTTTCAAAAGCCCCTCTAACTGTTCCCCGCACACGCGGGGATGATCCCTTGTACCATACGTTGCAGTTGACGGCACAAAAGCTGTTCCCCGCACACGCGGGGATGATCCATTTCGTATCCTCGTATTCTACTTCGTCACCATCTGTTCCCCGCACACGCGGGGATGATCCCGGGGCGATGTAAGATGAACGTGGACGTAGGCACTGTTCCCCGCACACGCGGGGATGATCCCCTATCAAACAACAATACAAAGTCGTCTTTACTCTGTTCCCCGCACACGCGGGGATGATCCCTCCACTCTGCGTATAATTAAAGATAGACATCACTGTTCCCCGCACACGCGGGGATGATCCCTGCGGTGATAGGGTGGTGAGTCAGGATGAGTGCTGTTCCCCGCACACGCGGGGATGATCCCAGAAACCGTCCATGCAACGTCTCGATGAAGACCTGTTCCCCGCACACGCGGGGATGATCCCTGCTTGTTCAAGCATAGAGCCGCAACTTATTGCTGTTCCCCGCACACGCGGGGATGATCCCAATACCGATATTATCGATATGACAGACAGTCTCTGTTCCCCGCACACGCGGGGATGATCCCTGTGGCGCAAGGGTGGTGAGTGAGGATGCCTACTGTTCCCCGCACACGCGGGGATGATCCCGCCTTCGGGCATGTCTGCCGCAATCAAGCGGCCTGTTCCCCGCACACGCGGGGATGATCCTACCAGACGACGCAAAGCGCGAAGAAGCAATGCCTGTTCCCCGCACACGCGGGGATGATCCCGTATTCAGCTACGGGGTGCAAGACGGTGGCTACTGTTCCCCGCACACGCGGGGATGATCCCTGTGCAAATCTTGAAAGCCATTTCTGCTGATACTGTTCCCCGCACACGCGGGGATGATCCCTCAGATATTGCATCTCTGTCAGTATATGATTACTGTTCCCCGCACACGCGGGGATGATCCCACCATCTTAATATGATGTCTGTCTACTTTGGACTGTTCCCCGCACACGCGGGGATGATCCCACTTATAGCCGCGCTCAGCATTATATGCATCGCTGTTCCCCGCACACGCGGGGATGATCCCTGTGACAGCTTTAATGACGTTGTTGCTGCTTCCTGTTCCCCGCATACGCGGGGATGATCCCGCAACCACGAAGCAAAAAGTTGTAGACGATGCCTGTTCCCCGCACACGCGGGGATGATCCCTCAAGTGCACCGCTTGCGGCGTCGCCCATCTGCTGTTCCCCGCACACGCGGGGATGATCCCGCCGTTCTTTGGTGTTGTAAACCCGAGCGCAACTGTTCCCCGCATACACGGGAATGATCTTGCAGATCTCAAGAATCAGACTCTCGTGCTTTATCGCTTAAACTAGCGGGGATTGCGGTATACTGTGATTAACAGGGGTTGGTCCTGCCCAGCTAATTGGGGAGGGTCAACCCTCGTTTTCATAATCAGGAAGTCTGCTCTTTCTGGAAGGACGTATCAGACTTCGTCATAGTATCTCTTGTGCCTCTAATATGAGAGAAGCATTGTCAAGGGACATGACGTAGCAGGCCCTAAGATCTTCTTGGGACTTGCTACTACTTTCAACCAGAGAAGCGCCTGCGCTGAGCATTCCTTAGTCGGCGCTTGCTCGGCAAGCTAATATTCGCGGGCTTTGCTCCACGCCTCTGCTGGTTATGAGATCCAACAATTGGTAGGGAGGTGTGGTATCGCACTTCGATTCTTCGTCTGGGACCTTCGGTGCGAAGAGCAGTCTTAATAGCGGACGCAGCCGATGGCTGTCCAAAAAAGGTTCGTGAGCAGATCCCAGCTTCGCGTCGATCACAGACATATATGAATATGGGTTGATGAAAAAAGTCGAGGACTATAGGGCAGGTAGACTTGAGACCGTGACATTGGATGAGCTGGAGGAAAGTCTTGGCTTGGCGGATTGAGGTCGACAAGGATGTCTAGCGTTCGATGAAGAAGCTGGATAAGCAAGTTGCTAGGAGGATTATCTCGAAGCTTCGTGAGGTAACGATGCTTGATAATCCAAGGAGCATGGGGAAAGCCCTTGTCGGAAATATGTTTGATCTTTGGCGGTATCGAGTAGGAGACTATCGAATCATCTGTGATATTGAGAATGATGTGCTGGTGTTTAGTTGTCGATATGGCGCACAGGTGCGAGGTATACAAACTCCATAGGGCTTGAAGTACTCAAGTCGAAGCGAGGTACGCCCGCCCAACTAACTTGGGAGGACACGGCCTCGCTTCCTTATCTCGATAGGAATATTGATTTGCTTTCATCTCGATAGATGCATAGTCTTTTATACGACTTTTAATCGTTTCGGTTAGCTTTTTAGTCTTGATGAATTAGTCGGTGATAAAACTTCAGGTACAGCATGTGAGAGTGCATGCAAAATTGACGCCTTATGGATTCAATGAAGGATATGAACACAGTAATTGCGGAACTTAAGCTTGATGGGCGACAATAGCTATAACAGCTGTCTGCTATCCCTCAAAGAACATTTGTTCTGGTATAATTTACATACTGAGAAGAAATTGAAATTCTCGCATTTGTACTGATGGAAGTTTCGGTACATTTTGTATTGTTAAACTCTAAAGGAATGTTTAGACTAGTTATACTGGGAGAAGCGGGTAATGGTAAAGAAGAGAGAGGTAGATAAGTGGCTTAAAGCTCGCGGATTCAAGAACGTTGGCGGTGCAAAACACGATAAATATGTGCACCCAGATGGAAGATTTACAGAGATCCCGAGACACGGAGATGTGAAAGACTTTCTTTTTAGGCGCATCAAAAAAGACCTAGGGGAAAACTAGCATCTCATAAAGGAGCTTTAACATGTTGTACGTATATGAGTTTGAAGTCTTTGAGGATAAAGAAGACGGTGGATACATCGCGATCCCCTTTGATCTCAAAGGTGGTACTGATGGAGATACAAAGCAAGAGTGTTTGGAGATGGCTGCTGATTGGCTTAAGGCAACAGCGGAACACTACCTTATGCACAACTTGAATATGCCAGCTCCAACCATAGATAATCATCCTGTCTATGGCGGAAAGATTTATTCCATCGTATTAGATACGGACCTAGGATCCATTGCGCGTCTTTCTAAAGCGCAGGCCGCCCGCGAGCTCGGCGTCTCTCCGGGACGAATCACACAACTGATTAATGCAGGTATGCTGGAGACTTTTGTCTATAAAGGAAAAGAATATGTAACTGAGGCAAGTGTTGTTGCTAGAAAAGCGGATATAGCAATACCTGTCAATTGTTCTTGGTCATCATTCGCTAATGCCACATGGGATTCATTTTCCGGTATTACTTTTTCTGAACTGGTTACCGCTACATATCAAAACATTCCGCAGCTTTATCCAGAAGGAAAAGTTTTACAGTTCAAAAGTAAGAAGTCTTCAAACTATGCTGTACCTTCAGAATTCTATGACATATCTGAGGAGGGATAATGTCTCGCAAAATCGAAGTGCTTACGAGAATTCTTAGCAATGCTCGCATTGTTGATTTGGAAGCTCATATTGACCATGAGCAAAGCGACGATATTAAAAAGTTTAGTATGTCAGTTTCCTGCGTTGAGGATGAGTTGTTAAAGGACAAAGACTCAGACATCTATACTCGCATCGTAAAAATGGGGGTTATGATTGATATTTATCAAAAGGATGAAGAAAAGGCATTTGCTCAATTCAAGATTCTTGTTGAAGCAAGAGCTTTTGATAGTCTTGGCGATAAGGCCGAAAAGAAGTTTCAAGATGAGTTGTTAGGTGATTGTGTAGTAACCGCCTATGAATACGCAAAAAACGAACTCTATTCAGTCATGCACTCAATGGCTATTCAACCACTCGTGTTACCAACAGCTAATAGAAAGAATCTGATGCGATCAGTAAAAGCTTTAGCTAAAGATAACTCTTAGTCCTTGAAAGATCGAATACAGAGAATTCGCGGGTTCATGCGCTTAATGCTAATCTAAGGATGCCAAACGCATCTGGGAAAACTATGCAGAATTATTTAGAAAGCTGAAGACACCTGATCATGTCTATGTGGATAATTGTACCCTAAATCAAAAGATGCCTAAATGGGATTGGTTTGCACTTATCGGATAGGACATAAAAAACGTTTGCCGAATATACAGCCATTTACAGGCTTTCTAAATAAATATCACCATAAGAAGCAGCGATATAGTCTATGTTCTTGTCGTCAAGTTTACCTTAAATAGTAAGGTAACTAGGATCTAGGAAACCGGAGAGGGCAAGAAATGAAGAAGCTCTAAGTATTCTGTCAAGTCTGGTCCTGAGCTTTACGCTCGTCGGATGTGGCGGTGGTGCTGCTCCATCTCGACAACAGCAGCAACAGCAAACAACGCAGCAAAGTACCAGCGAACAGAAAACGACGGGCGCGCTCGCGGTCATTTACGAGAAAAAGTTCGGCGGCGTGTATCTGGACATCACCATTGATGAGTTCAACGCTTTGGGATTTGAGTATGGCGACAGCTGAGATGTTACGTTCAGCAACGGTTACAAACTTGAAGACATTCCTTACTACAACGGCTATTACTCAAAGACAGGACACCCTCTCATCAGTGCCTATCCAGGATATCCTCATATTGACGTATGTGTGAATAACGGAGATCCTCTTTGGGAGACCGCCTGCCTGAAAGAAGGAGATACGGGCACGGTCACGTTGCGCGAGAAGGACAAGTACCTTACAACGCAACAGGTGCTTGCTGCAGTCTATACAACTGACCGTAATGACTACCCCAGCGATGAGGCCTTTGCAAACTCCAGAGCTATGAAGGGCGGCCAAATAGCGGAAAACACTGTCTACCGTTCTGCTTCACCCTGTAATAATGAATATGGTCGTGCGTCGTATGCAAGTTCACTTGCCGAGAAAGCCGGAGTGAAATTTATTCTCGACTAGGCTGATTCTAAAGAAGAGATTGAGGGCTATTATGCTAACCCTACGTTTGATATGTCGTGGCATAAAGGTCTTTTTGATAACGGTGATGTGAACGCTCTTGATATGAGTGTTAATTACCGTAGTCAGAAGTTTACGGGTAAATTGGAAGCACTATGCGGCGCCAGTTATGATGAAATGCTCGATGACTATATGATTTCCTATGATAACTACTATGGAATCAACAAAGAGAAAGATAAGGCTCGTATGATGCCGTGGTAGGCTTTTATATAGTCGTACGAATACTGGTACAAGACGGCGTTTTATCATTGATATTAAAAATACGGTATATGGCTTGAATACATTCTACCTGTTGATGTGTTAAGAAAAATGAAGAATTAAAGGGTTTGGCTGGCAAGGCGTATAGTTAGTGCCTTTTGTTACGGATTGAATTAAAATGTTCTTAGCTGCGGACAGCTTAAGCGAAGGATGTGTCACAAGATGGCAACAAGGCGATTCAATCCTAAGACTGGTCGTTACGAGGACGTCGTGTCGTCTAAAGGATTCCGCTTGCCGCAGTTGTCGCTGCCGAAGTTCAGTCTTTTTCAGACTGACCGGCAGATAAAAGACCTTACCCAGTCTTCGAAGAAAGTAAAACAGCGTTCGACTGAACCCGCGCATAAGCGCGTTGAAAAACTCAAAGCTGAAAATATAACGAAAAACATCGCAGAAGCCGAAAGTATCGCGAGAAGTGCCGTGGAAACCGGAACAGCGCGGGCGCGAGCCGAAGCGGTAAAGGCAGTAGCCAGGCTTGCAGAAGTTAAGACTCAAGTGGAGAGTGAGTTGGAGCGCTTAACGCCAATTGAAACCGCTACGGTAAGCGATGATGAACACGAACCCTTGGGACTTCCTACTCCGAAAGATTCCTTTGAGCCGACGTCTCAGCTACTGCAAGAAGAATCAAAAGGAGATTTCTTTTTTGATTTCCCTTTGAAAGATGAAGATAAAAGCGGCACTTCTTCAGGTAACAAAGTGCAGTTTAAGAAGATAGCGATGTTCGTCGGCATTATATTGGCGTTGCTCTTTTCGCTGTCGATAGTTTTTAATCAGCCGTATACAAATTCATATGTCAATAAGTCAAGATCTTCTGTGCCCAACACTTCAAAGAAGTATTCACCGACAGGGATTCCGGAAGTGTCAACTCCGGGTATGTCGGGAGAATCAGGTTCTACGAGCAGCTCTTCCTCTCCAACGTCTACCAAAAAGACGTCAACACAACCGGTCAATAGGGCCTTACATCCCACGGAATGGGAGAAGGAAGAATGGAAAAAGAACGAAAAGAAATATAGAAAAAGGGCTCAAGAAGCCGCTGAATTCGATCTGAAGTATCTGAGAGACAGATTGGACAAAGCACAGACTGAAGGGAGTTCTCTACCAAAAAATGATAGAGCTAATTACTACTATCATATAGTGATAAACAGTGAACAATATATGCGTGATGCATGGGAAGACGCAGGTTTTACTCAGGAAGAAATCGAGTTGATGGTAGAACTTGCTAAGGAATATACTCCAGAACAGTAAGTCTGGGAAAGTGGTAGAAAGGACAGCTATGTTTGGCTCACTTGGAACAGTCATCCCCATTGTGATTGTGGTGATCGTCGTTCTTCTCTTCCTGGTCAACGGCTTTGTGTCTGCATCTCCTGCAGAGATTAAAGTCGTTTCAGGTCCGTGGGGACAGCGTATCATCCATGGTAAGACCGGCTTTAAAGTACCGTTGATTGAGCGCGTTGACTCGATGACGGCTGCCATGATTCCGGTGGATGTGAAGACATCGGATTATGTACCCACAAACGACTTTATTAACGTACAGGCGGATGCAGCCGTTAAGGTTCGTATCGCAACCGAGACCCCGGAGCTTCTTCAGGCCGCTACGCGCAACTTCCTCTACAAGAACATCGACGAAATCTCCGATGAGGTTCGCGATACGCTTGAGGGCCACCTGCGTGCCATTATCGGCCAGATGAAGCTCAAGGATATTGTTACTGATCGTGATACGTTTGCGCAGCGTGTCCAAGACAACGCTCATCAGGATCTTGCAGAGATGGGTCTTGAAATTGTTGCCTTTAACATTCAAGGATTTGCCGATAAGGACGGTACCATTGATAATCTTGGCGTTGCGAACGTTGCGACTATCCGCAAAGATGCCGAGATTGCTCAGGCCCGTTCAAACCAGGAAATTTCTGAAGCTCAGGCTGCTGCCGACAAGGCATCCAATGAGGCTCGTGTGAACGCCGATCTCGACATTGCTCAAAAGCAGACCGATCTTGCCATGCGTAAGGCAGCGTTGAAGGTTGAAGCCGATACGGAAAACGCAAAAGCAGACGCTGCGTATGAGATTCAAAAGCAGATTCAGCAGAAGGATATTGAGCGCGAGACTGCAGCTGCAAACATTGTGAAGCAGGAGCAAGAAGCCGTCGTTAAGCAGAAGGAAGTTGAGGTTACCAAGAATACCCTCGATTCCCAGGTGCGCGCGAAGGCAGACGCTGAACGCTATGCAGCTGAGCAGGCCGCCCAAGCTGATTTGTTCCGTCGCCAGAAAGAAGCTGAGGCTCAGGCGTACGAACGCACGCAGGCCGCCAATGCAACACGCGAAGCCATGCTTGCTGAAGCTGAAGGTATTCGTGCTAAGGGCGACGCCGAGGCTGCTGCAACAGCAGCAAAGCTAACCGCTGAGGCTGAGGGTCTTGAGAAGAAGGCCGAAGCAATGGCTAAGATGAACCAGGCTGCCGTGCTTGAGATGTACTTTAATGCATTGCCTGATGTTGCTCGCGCCGTTGCTGAGCCGCTTGCTAACGTCGATTCCATTACGATGTACGGCGAAGGCAATGCCGCAAAGCTAACCGAAGACATTACCAAGTCTATGACGCAGATCAATGCGGGCCTTGGTGATTCTATGGGTCTTGACTTGAAGCAGCTTTTTGGTGCACTTGTGGGGGCGAAGGCCATTGCGCCGACCCTTTCCGATGCAGTTGCTAAGGGCGTGAAAGCGGGTACGTCTGAGGCCTCCAAAGCGTCTGTTGAAGGCGAAAAGCGTGCGGGTGGCCGCACTGACACAGGTACTGGTACTGACACTACCGATGCATAGCATGTTGAGGATACACATATACGTTAAAGGGCGAGAAGAACGCTGACTCCCAGTAACACGAGGATGAGTAGAGGATAAGCAGTCGCCGCGTGCGGGAGTAAAAAATGGTTTGATAGGCTTGCGCGCGAATGGGAATATGAATTTTTTTGATGTTGTCGCTTGTGGAGAGGTCTCTTTTCGCAAGCGACAACAAAATCTTCAAAATTGTTTCATAATTGCTTAGATGGCATTTTAACAAAAATCATACTGGTTATATGATGTTGAACCTCTCTAAAACGAGAGCGTTTTAGAGCATTTTGGCACTAAAACATACAAAAAGAGGCAGTATAGGCGTAGTTTTACACAGTGCCCAGCAGTATTCTCCTACATGAACATGGTGTTTACTATCTTTAATTTATAGAGATTTTGTAAAGAGCCTTGAATTAAAAAAAAAAAAGTAACGTCTTCCTTAGGCACAAAAATCGCTCGGAAAACAATTGACTGTTACATATGGGACTAAATAGTGAGGAAGGCGGCATTATATGAGAAAAGTTTATCTTAAAAAAGCGGGAGCTTCTTTTGTATCGTTGCTCCTAGCTCTAACTCTGTTTCCGCTTAATGCACAAACAGCTTTTGCAACAGACCCTGTAAAGGGTGTAGAGGTGCGTGTAGACTCCTCTAAGCTAGAGGCAAGTGTCGCAGCCGCAAAGGCAGCTGGCGTAGATGTTCAAAAAGAAGCTGATGTTGATAAGGGTTCAACTGAGACGACAGCGGAAACGGATGCTAAGAAGGCTGAGATTCAGGCTGATTACGACAAACAAATCAAAGACCTGGATGATGCCGCCAAAGAAGCTAAGAAGCAGCTGGCTGATTATGCTACCAAGAAGGCTGCCTACGATACCGCCAAAGCCAAGTATGACACCGATAAAGCCAAATACGACGCCGATATGGTCGCTTACAACAAGGCTATGGAAGAGCTTGAGAAGAAGAAAAATCAAGACGGCTATATGACTAAGCCGTATTCTCAATCGCTCATCTTCAAGTCAGAGCCACATGCCACGTCGCAAGTTGACGGCAAGGTTTACTCGAGTGAGGAGTGGCTCGATGAACTTGAGGCGATGGGATATTCGTTTGGAGGAGATATTTATACAGCGGTCGAAAGACATGATTATTATGCCACTGACGAAGGCGCTCACAGAGTATATCTGAAGAAAGATCAGCCGCTGCGAATAACCTATACCAATCTGCAGAACTCATACTTCAATGGTAAGAAGATTTCCAAAGTCGAATATACCTATACCCTAAAGAAGACTACAGCACCAGGCCAAGATAAGATTCCGGCGATTCTCTACTATGATCCTACTGTTACCATCAACTACAGTGACTTGGGCTATCAGGCTGAAGTTGAGCTGGAAGCGAAATTCTATGATGACAAAGGTGATCCCATTGATGTCTCCGGTGGCCTCTTTAGCCTCTCTTCACTGAACCGGGACTTTGACGGCAGCGATGATAAGGTCGAATATATCCGTAATTTCAGCGGAGAGCTTGTTAATATCAGTGGTTCGTCTATCGCCGCAGGTGCTGATGGCTCCGCGATGTCAACCATACCTTCTAACGAGTATAAGGAGCATGGATCAGATTACGATTTTTCCCAGTGGGATACCAACGATGCTCCTAATAAGTGGTATGGAGCTATCGTCGGCAGGGCTGCCGGACCAACAGCGAAGGTGACTTTCGGAGCCAAGCAAAGAAAGGCAATCTGGTTCGCCTTTAATTCCGATATTAAGGCTCTGGACGTTCCTACCAAGCCGGTTGAGCCTACTCCTCCAACAGAGCCTCAAAAGCCAGTCATTAAGGCTACCTATCACTATGACATCCTGTATGTAAAGCCTGTACCAGAGAAAAAGGCCTTGGACGAGAACAACAATGACGTCAACACAAGCACGGTTAAGACTGGCTCCGTTGTTAAGTTTGAGCTGAGCACCACGCCGTTCCCCGCGGGACACGAAAAGATTACCTCAGTAGTATTTCGTGATACCTTGCCCGAAGGCTATGAGGTCAACTTAAAGGACACCAAGAATGCCAGCCCGGACTACGATGTCACCTACGATGAAGGTATCCGTACCCTTGTCTTTACTGGAAAGACTTCCCTTCTCAGTCAGATTAATGCTGATTTGACCAAAGAAGCAAAGGTTCCCGCCCCAATCGCTGTGGGTAAGGTCACCAAAGACGGAGCGTCCTATGAGAACGACTTTGATATCGATATCAATAACACGTACTCAAGGAAGTCAAACAAGGTAACCGTAAAGACTCCTGAGCCTCCTAATCCGCCGAAGAAGAAAAAGAGCGTTCTCCCTTATACGGGAGACGCGGGAGTACTTCCCTCCATTGCTCTTCTTATGACCTCTGCCATAGCTTTGGGTGGCGCGTGGATAGCAAGAAAGAAACAATAGTCGAGTAAATACTGAGCAAAGATGGGTCCTTCGGGGCCCGTCTTTTTTCAAGGACATCGCCAAAACAAAGAACCCTGGCTGTTCATCAAAAAAACCGCTGCTATCCACCAAAGAATTGCGGTCGTTACTCTCTCTTAAAAAGCTTATTGAAGAGACTAAGGACTTCAAGTGTGCGCTTATTTGTTGCCTCAGGGTCTCGTTCCCATCCGCTCTCCTTATGAACAAGGACGTCGCCTTGCGAGGTTCCCTCAGGCAGCTCAGAGAGGGGAACATCCAAGAACTTCTCGCCACCGTTGATTTCAAGAACGGCGATGTTGTTATCCTCTATCCGGTCGACGATTGCGGTCATAAAACACCTCTACTTTACTTTTGGAGGGGCAACGGGCGTGCCTTCTTTCTGAATATACATATTAATAGTTGAACCATCGGTAATGGCCGTGACGGTACCATTTGCTCCTGTTCCGTATACCTGTGTATGTGAAGCGGAAAATGCCCTCAGGACGCTTTCATGCGGGTGCCCATAGTCGTTGTCGATGGCATATGACATGATGGCATAGTCGGGTGAGAGTTTGGCGGCAAGCTTCTTTGTGGTGCCGGTGCGCGATCCATGATGCGATACTTTCAATACATCAATATGGCCTTCGGTAGCTTGATTGATTAAAGTTGCAGGAGCGTCACCCGTGAACAGGAAGGTCTTCTCGCCAACGGTCAGTTTAATGATAATTGAATAGTCGTTGGTGTCGTCGAAATGAGCGGATGGGGGCGGCCATAGGATATCGATGGAGTATTGATCGGTTTTTGCGATGGTTTTGCCGGAGATAGCCTGCGTAATGGTGAGGCCCTTTCTGTCGATGGCGTTCAAAAAGCTTCTGAACGTCTCAGTGTTGTTTGTGGCGTTTGGCGCCCAGACGGATTTGATATCAGTGCCAGCGATGAGTTCTGCCATCCCGCCGATATGGTCGGCATCGGGATGAGTGGCAACGAGATAGTCAACTTGAGGGCGTCCGTCGGCTGCGAGTTGAGCCTCTATTGTTTTTGCTGAACCACGAAGTCCCGCATCGATGACCATGGTCTTGCCGTCGGGAAGTTCAACAATGGTGGAGTCTCCCTGTCCAATATCAAGGAACCGGACTGTGGTTTTGGTGGGGTCGGCAGCTATGGTTGTAGCCGCGGCTGCCGATGCGCTTTGTTGGCTGGTGCTGTCTTTGCGATTTGTGGCATATTCCTGTATCAGTGTTGCAATAGCAATAATAAAAACCAATGTCAGTGTTGCAAGCGCGCGTATTTGAGCTTTGGCAAGGTGTGTCTGTCGAGAAGTTCGGTGAGTGTTTGTCATAACCCGCCCTGACGTTTTACTTTGAGAGAATCCGGAGTGATTCTTCGGTTATCAATACATAAAAGTTATCACTTTAGGTATTGCGAGACATACGGTTCAAGCTAATTCTCCAAAGAAACCATTTGGCGTACACTTAAAGCAGTTATTTGAAAGGAGATTCTCATGAATGAAGCGTACGAGTCACTGCTCACACGTCGGAGCTGGAGAAAGTTTGCCAGCAAGCCGGTGTCTGAGGATCTTATCGCCAGTATCGTAAAAGCAGGAGAATATGCGGCCAGTGCCAGGGGTTTGCAGAGCCCTCTTATAGTCAAAGTTTCAAATCCTCGACTTCGCGAGAAGTTCGTTCGAGCGAATGCGGCCATCATGGGGCGCCCTGAGGGCTTTGATCCGTTTTATGGCGCTCCGGTTGTGCTTGTGGTACTTGTGCCGACCGACAATCCCAACGGTGTGTACGATGGCTCACTTACCATGGGCAATTTGATGCAGGCAGCACATGACTTGGGACTTGGCTCAATTTGGATTCATCGTGCTCGTGAAGAGTTTGAGACAGAAGAGTTCAAGCAGTTCCTCATTGACGTTGGCGTGGAGGGCAGCTGGGTTGGTGTTGGCCATTGTGCTATCGGTTGGCCTGACGGTCCCGAGCCTAAAGCGGTTTTGAGAAAGCCCGGTCGCTACATCGATGCGGATAAGGTCTTGGGATTGGAATAGTTCGGCGTCCGGCTGCGTGCGAGAGATCCGGCAGCACGGTCCCGCGTGGTTAATCCGGCGTCCGATTGCCTGTGGCAAATGACCTTCTAATCGCCTATAGACATTTGCAGATAGTAGACGTTTTCACGGAGATGCGAAGCGACTTCCCGGTCAATGATGCCCTCGTATTGAAGGCGGGCTATCTGATCGAGTTCCACACGTAAAGCATTCTCGTCAACGTCGTTGGCGTATGTGCGCGCATCGGCAATCTGCCGGCGAAAATGCGGAGATATCTCATGCGTATCAAGGTTGTAGGGCAAAGAGTACGACCGCTGCATGTCCGTTCCGGCACCTTCCTGACCAATGTTGACGCGGCTCCAGATAGAATCTACGGCTGACTGATGATCTACCAGCAAGTTAGCGGCAATAGCCGCGCGATCGGGATTGGATTCATCCCTGCAAATCTCCTCAAGGCGATCGATTTCCGTATATTCAAGCTCGATGGCATAGAGACATGCCTGAAAGTATGCACGGTCGTTGTCTTCAAGCTGACGAATCTCGCTATTCTCGCTGTTGTTACGCAAGCGTTTCAGCGCATACTTTGCTTCGTTGATAAAAATCTTTATGCGATTGTTGGTCTTTGCGTTCATGCCAATGTCTGCAAGTGAGTTTATATAACCCACCGAGCGTCTGATGGAACGCAGATTTTCAAGAATGGTGCTCCAAGGTGTTGTGTCGTGATGTTTCAGGTGACGGAGACGCAACTCTTCAAGGCGGCTTTGCTGCAGCTCGTTGTTCTCGCGAATCATCTGCATTGTGGCACGTGCCGCTTCGGGCGTGCTGATACGTTCAAAAAACAAGCGACTGGTATAACGGCTTATGGTCAGCCGTAGTGCGGGGAGGTACTTCTCGCTTATGCGCCCGTCGCTCATCATGGAGCGAAGTTCGGATGTCGTGGCCTCAAGAACTGCAATTTCTCCTTTACGCAGACGTTCGTCAAGGCTGTCGTCAACCGTTTTTGGAGCCAAACGAGGGAGAAGTGCGTCGGCCAGTAACAGCGATGCAAGGATAGTACCCGCAGTTATGGTGATGATAAGCTCACGCTGTGGGAAGGGTGCACCGGAGTCAATGACGTAGGGAAGGGTGAGCGCAATGGAGAGCGTAACCGCTCCTTTTGCGCCCGCGATGGTGGTTACCAGTACGTTAGTGAGAAGCGACGTGCGAGTTCCCGCAGGAGCTTTGGCATCGGCTTTAGTGCCGGTTTTAACATCGGATCCACAGAACTCCAGGCCGTGCTGGCTGTGGCGAATCTCAAGTATCAGGAGCCACAAAAAGCGCACGCCTTCCAGAATGAGCGTCATGGTCGCAATAACGCCCAGGATCTGAAAGATATTGAGGCCTCCGTTGAACCCCGGTGTAACGGCAAGGGGTAGTTGCATGCCGAGAAGCACGAAGACGGTGCCGTTGATAAGAAATGAGATGATACGCCAGAAGTTATCGGAAACGAGTTTTTGTCGAGCAGCCGTAGTGCTGATAAAAGTATTACGACGTGTTGCCTGAGCCATAACAAGTCCGCCTGCAACGACGGCAAGAATGCCTGAAACGTGGCAGAGCTCGGCAAAGAGATAGATGAGAAAAGGCGAGATGACCTCATAAAGAACGTGCGCGGTGGTGTCGTCAAATCCCATGCGGCCAAGGATTGCCATAAGAAGCGAGAAGAGCGTTCCTGCCACAAGACCAATGATGATGCCACCGATAAAGAGAACGGCAAAGGATTGCGTGGCAGCGAGTGCGGAAAATGTACCGGTTACGGCAGCGGCAACGGAAAATTGGAAGGCTACGACACCGGAAGCGTCATTGATAAGCGATTCGCCGGAAAGAAGGGTTCGTTGACGGTTGGAAAGATGTACCGACGAGCGAAGTGCGGTAACGGTGGCGGCATCGGTAGGGCCGAGTGCTGCGGCAAGGGCAAACGCCGCCGCTAAGGGAATGCTGGGCACCAGCAGATGGAGGGTGAAGCCGACGCTGAGTACAATGGCAATAACCAAACCGATTGCAAGTGAAAGGATCGAGCCGCGATTCTTCCAGAGAGCGGCGGGATTTGCCTCTCTCGTTTCACTAAAGAGAAGCGGCGCGATAAACAGCACCAAAAAGAGCTCAGAATCAATGCGAATTTCCTGAACACCGGGAAGTATCAGTGCAACGATGAGTCCGATGATAACTTGCAGTACCGGAATGGAGATGCGAGAAAATTCGTCAAGCACCGACGAGGCAACGACACAGGTCAAAATGATGAGAACGAATTCAAAGACTTCCAAGAGAACTCCTTGGGCTTGACGGGTTTTTCGGCGTGCTTCTTCTCGTATTGTACTCGCAAGGGATTGTAGGATTCCTCGCGTATAGATAAAGTTAGAACGACCAATCTGTTTGGGTGGTCTAAAGCAGCCGCCAAGCAACTCCTACAAAACTGTCGAACAACCCTGTTTTCCTCTTAAAATCACCACTAAACATGCAGATTTCAAAATCTCTATCAAAAGCGCTGTTTACTGGTGATTTGATTCACCACTAAACGCTCAGATTGACGAAAAACCACAAGTAAACATCGTTCTTATCGACTGTGGTCACCAGTAAACAACGAGTTTGAAGCAATCGTGAGAAGAACTTCGTTTACTGGTGAAATTGCGTTTTACAGAGTTGAGCCTATATGGTGATTTTCATGCTCATGTTCATGCTTGATTTCCGCATGGTTATGCGATTCGCCTTCGTGGACATCTTCTTCTGCGGGTCGGCAGCGTCTTTGTCAAAGGGACGATGCAGTAGATTCTCCCACCATTCATCATCCAAGATATCAGTATAGGAAGGTTGAGTAATCAACTCAACGCCGGGGCTAACCCCTGACACCAAAGCAGCAATCGTCCTAACATTGGCCTTACTATCGGAAGAAAGCTTAGACATAACGACACTTCTTGCCGCGGAGAGCTGATCGTCAAAAATTTTGGGAAAATCATGGCGTTGTTGTTACCACGCCTGAACGTGAGCCGAAACGCCTACAGAACCGAAAGACTTGCGTCAATTGGCTCTGGCGCGGGTGCTAGTCGATGACCACAGCTGGCTTGATGGAGGTGCGACGGGTAGAGTATGTCCGTGCGCCACAGGCTGACCAAGATTCGTATAACACTTTCTATTTTCATATATGAGATACTTTTCATGCATGACGTAACGGCAAAAGGTAGGCGGTTTGCCGCCAACGATCATTTATTATTTTTACATGGACGAAAGATATTTGAGGAACGTATCAATATGCTTGAAGCTTTCATAAAAGACATGGGACTCACTCTGGACTGGCAGATACTGGTGGTGTATGTGCTGCTCTTCTCTCCGGCGCTTATCCCGGGTATTTTGTTTGTACACTCGTTTCGCAAGGAGCCAAGACAGTTTCGCAATGCTCTTTATCTGCTTGCAACCGTGTTGTGGCTCGTTTTGCTTTTACTTATGCGCTTTGGCCAGATGTGGACCGTCTATGTTGTCATTGTCCTCTTTGCGCTCTTCCCCGTGGTAACCTGCACGTTTTTGACTGTAAACAGCATCATCGTTATCCGGAACAATGGTTTCTCGCTTACGTCGCTTTTACCGATAGCTCTTGCGCTCTTTATCTTTCTAATGTACTGCATACCCATCTATGCAAGTCAGGATGGCTTATTTCTTGGGGTTCTGCCGCTTTTCTTCTTCGAGGGCTTGTGGTTTTCCTTTACCTTTGTGGCACTGCTCTTTTATTCGTGGCTGTATCGAATCTTGCCCAGGCATCGTCGGTATGACTACATCATCATTCATGGTGCGGGTCTTGACGGCGAGAAGCCCACGCCGCTTTTAGCCGGACGTATCGATCGCGCTTTGGAACTTTGGAAACGGCAAGATTGCCGCGGTAAGTTTGTAGCCTCCGGCGGTCAGGGCAATGATGAGGTGGTAACTGAGGCTCAAGCCATGCGTGATTACTTGGTGGAACATGGCGTTTCTCAGGAAGCCATCCTTATGGAAGACCGCTCAAGGACAACGTGGGAAAATCTCAAATACTCGCAGATGCTCATGAACGCCGATGCGCAGTATCAAGACTATACGGCGGCGATGGTTACCAGTGACTTTCATGTGTTTCGTTGCGCCGAGTATGCGCATAACCTGGGTCTTAAGGCCGATGGCGTGGGTTCGCATACGGGTGGATGGTACTGGCCGACGGCATTTATCAGAGAGTTTGCAGCCATTACCAAGGCGCACTCTTGGCCTTATGCCGTTATTGCAGCATTGTGGTTTGTACCGATTTTCTTTCAGCTTGTAAGCTGCGCTTAAGATGTGTGGTTAGAGCAATTGACATGGGGTCGGTTTGCTCAGGCTGCTATTTGGAATTGATTGCCGCGGAGTCCGGTTTGCGTAAGCCACTAGTTTTTAAGTGAATTCAGAGGTGCAGGGAATCGGCCGCCACGATGGGCAAGGGTTGAGCCGGCAAAACGATTGACAGGCATCACCGGAGCCGAACCAAAAAGACCGCCAAATTCCAGCATATCGCCCTCCGTATAGCCGATGGCAGGAATGACTCGAACGGCCGTGGTTTTGGTATTGATTACGCCGATAGCCATTTCATCTGCGATAATGCCGGCAATGGTTTCTACGGAGACATCGCCGGGGATGGCAATCATATCGAGACCCACCGAACACACGGAGGTCATGGCTTCAAGTTTTTCCAGGGAAAGGGCACCGTCTTGAGCGGCGCGGATCATGCCGGCATCTTCGGAGACGGGGATAAATGCTCCCGAAAGACCGCCGACGCTGGATGACGCCATGACGCCACCCTTTTTCACGGCATCATTGAGAAGGGCAAGGGCGCAGGTAGTTCCCGGTCCTCCGCACTCACCAACACCGATGAGCTCAAGGATGCGGGCAACGGAATCGCCGGCCGCCGGGGTGGGGGCAAGGCTGAGATCCACGATACCCTTCTCGACACCAAGACGACGGGAAGCTTCCCGACTCATGAGCTCGCCTACGCGGGTGATTTTGAATGCGGTGGCTTTGATCTTCTCGGCAACGTCCATAAGATCGGCGCCTGCGGGCAGCTCTTCAAGGGCTGCGGCCATGACGCCGGGGCCGGAAACGCCCACGTTGATGACGGCATCCGCTTCACCGCCACCGTGAACGGCTCCTGCCATGAACGGCGAATCCTCAACCATGTTGGCAAAAACCACCAGCTTGGCAGCGCCATAGCACTGAATGTCGGTGGTGCGGCGTGCCGTTTCAAGCACCGTCTGCGCCATAAGCAGTACGGCGTCCATATTGATGCCGGCACGCGTGGAAGCAACGTTGACAGAAGAGCATACGCGTGTCGTAGTGGCAAGCGCTTCAGGAATGGACGCAATGAGACGGCGGTCCGCATCCCCCATACCCTTATGCACGAGGGCAGAAAAGCCGCCGAGAAAATCAATGCCGAGCGTTTCAGCGGCGCGGTCAAGTGCGTGAGCCAGCGGCGACAGGTCTGTCGCATTCGTGCAGGCGGCAATCTGTGCAATCGGCGTGACCGAGACGCGTTTGTTGGCAATGGGGATTCCGTACTCACGCTCAAGGTCGCAGGCAACTTTCACCAGATGTTCCGCTTGACGCACAATACGTTCGTAGACCTTCTCGCACATGCGGTCCAAATCATCGTCCGCGCACGAATTGAGCGATATCCCCATGGTAATTGTGCGGAGATCGAGATTCTGCTCGCTGACCATTGCGAGTGTTTCGGCAACTTCTTGCGGCGTAATGTTCATGCGGATCCTCTACGTGTTGGTTTTATGGTGGCTAAAAATCTATCTCATTATATAGTGGCAGTGTCGAGAAGTGCTCTTGTGCCAAGAAAAGTGTAATGGTGTTGAGCCACACAAAAAATGTTGAAGAGTTGGCAGAGGCTGCTCTTAACCTGCTATTTTCTAAAATAACCGGTGACACCCAGAATGAGGACTCCAGCTGTGCCCATAAAATAGTACTGGAGCCTCAACTCATTGTGAAGAACAGCGTTTGCAGAATTGATGGCTAATATTTTTTGTTATAATTCCAGCTTGTGTGTATAAACCAGTAACCTAAAAAGAATACAAAGGATAGTTACATGCTTGAGCAACTCGCAAAGCTTTTCTCTCTTATTGTTCAGCCGGCGTATGATCTTACCGGTAGTTGGTGGGCAGCAATTTTTCTTTTTACCCTTGCAACTAAAGTTATTCTTATGCCGCTTGCTCTTTGGACGCAGCAAAATTCCATTGTCATGGTAAAAATCATGCCCGAGATGTTTCGTCTCAAAACGCGTTATTTCGGTGACCGTGAAACCATTGAAGAGCGTCAGAACGAACTTAACAAGAAAGCAGGCTATCACCCGCTTTTAAGTCTTATTCCTCTCGCAATCCAAGTGATAATTCTTTTTGGTCTTGTCGACGTCATTCATGGCATCACCGATTCGGGCGCACCCGGCACGGAATTTCTCGGCATGACCCCCATTATCGATGGCGGAATTACGTGGATCATGCCCCTTGCCGCCGCGCTTTCGTCCGTGGCGCTCGGTCTTGCGTCCAACAAGATAAACCCGCTTCAGCGTGAGCAGAGTCGCGCCGAGAAGAACACAACCAACGGCCTCTCTATTGCGATGTCACTTGTGCTGGCAATATATGTGGTATGCGGTATGGCGTTTTACTGGGTCTGCTCGAATTTGCTTTCCATTCTTGTACAGGTTGTTTGCAATATCATCATCGATCCGCACAAACAAGTTGATTACGAGGCGCTCAATGAGGCTCGTGAAGAATATGAGGCAATGGAGACGGCCACCAAGTCAACAAAGAAGTGGTTCCAGCGCGATCCGTATGCCGCCCGCGAGAAAAGCGACTATGCTCGATTCTTCAACACAATCGGCAAGCACCTTGTGTTCTATTCTGAGTCGAGCGGATTTTATAAGTACTTTCAGGGCGCCATTGAATGGCTTCTGTCTCACTCCGATGTTCATATTCACTATGTAACGTCTGACCCCAATGATCAGGTTTTTGAGCTCTCAAAAAAAGAGCCCCGGTTGATTCCGTATTATTTGGGCCAGCGCCGACTAATTACGCTTTTTATGAAAATGGATGCCGATGTTGTGGTGACTACGCTTGGCGATCTTGAGAGCTCCTACATGAAGCGCTCATACGTAAAAAAGGATGCCGAGTATATCTATATGCCCCACCACATGACATCGATGACGGTAACCTCAACGCGTAATGAATATACGTATTACGATGATGTTCTTTGCGTTGGTCCTCATCAGCAACATGACCTTGAGCTTCTTGAGAAGTACTATGACACCAAAGAAAAGAACAAGCCTGCCATTGGATATGACTTGCTTGATCGCTCTATTGCAAATTATGAAAAGCAAGGTCTTGGGCAGCATGAGTCAGGAGAGAAACCCCTCATTGTTATTGGACCTTCGTGGCAATTTGGCAATATCTTAGACAGCTGTATCGATGATCTGCTCAAAGAACTTATGGGCCATGGCTGGCGTATCGTAGTTCGTCCACATCCTGAATACGTTAAGCGTTATAAGCCTCGTATGGATGAAATCATTGCTCGCTATGCCGATGCGGATTCCTCGGAGCTTACGTTTGAAACTGACTTTAGTTCAAATACTTCGGTGCTTTCAGCGAGCTTGCTTATCACCGACTGGTCAAGCGTTGCAGAGGAATTCTCGTTTACCACGCTGAGACCTTCGGTTTTCATTGATACGGAGATGAAAGAAAACAACCCTGACTGGTCAAAGATTCACTCTGACCCCTGTGATATTACACTGAGAAATGAAATCGGACGTAGTTTTGACCCTCAAAAAATGGATGGTCTGGCAAAAGCGGTTGAGGAAATGTTTGATAATCCGCTCGCATGGTCTGATCGAATCAAGGAGATCCGTGACAACATGATCTTTAATTTGGGTCATGGTGGTGAGGCTGCCGGTACATACATTCTTGATCGTGTGTTGGCGCATCAAGAGAAGCGCGCTCAAGATAGCGATGATGCAGACACAAAAACGGAAGACTAAACATGGTAGATATACATTTGACAGTAAGTAAATCACTAAGCGTTAAGCAAAAATGTGCTGTATGTATACACGATGTATGCTACATAGTGCTTCTCGCGATTGCATTTTTGTGCATCTTTGCAAGGCCTGTGTATGCGTATGTCGATCCATCAGTTATGACGTATACCATCCAGGCACTGGCAGCGGTTGCGGTGGCACTTTCAGCGGTATTGGGTGTGGCATTTAGGCGCTCTCGAAAAGTACTTTTCCGGGTATTCCATATTGACGAGAATGCTACAAAAATCGTTGAAGAACCAGTCCATAGAGTTGATGCAAAGGGAGCCGAAGCTGCCAATATCCATATGGACGAGGTCTTAACTGACGAACAGATTCGAATGCGTAACTATAAAGAAGGACGACTGGGATTTCGTGGCCGCTTTTTTACGGCACTTCTTGTGTGTGCATTCTCGGTGTATACCGTTTTTGTAGTAGCTCCGCTTGAACTAGTTGCAAACAACGCAAAGGATATTTCCTTTAGTTTGACTGATGTTTTTGGCCCCGTAATGATTGCCGGCCTTATTATGACGCTGGTAGCAGCTGTATTCCTAAGTGTATTGCGCGGTCGTGTGTTTAATGTGGCAAGTGCGCTTGTGTTTGGACTTGGATTTTGTGCTTATGTGCAGGCACTTTTTATGAATAAAGATATGCCTCTTGCTGACGGACACGAAGTGTATTGGGGAGATTTCACACGTCAAATGATCGTATCTGGTTTTGTGTGGATAGTCATCCTAGGGGCAATTACGGCATTTAGCATTATTTGGGTACGTAAGACAAGAACCATCTTTTCGGCGGCAGCCATTGTGTTGATTGTGATACAGACCGTTGGTGTTGTGAGCTTATGGGGACCTGCAATTCAGAATTTTACGGATACTACTGCGGCAGAGACTGCAGGTATCCGCGCAACGCGGGAGGGACTATATAACGTTTCCTCAAAAAAGAATGTAGTTGTTTTTGTTTTGGACACCACTGATACACTTGAGGTTGAGCATCTTCGTGAGACAAATCCGGAAACCTTTGATGGGTTAACCGGCTTTACGTGGTATAGCGATACTGTCGGCAGTATGATTCCAACACGATATGGTGCAACATCGTTGTTGTATGGTCTTCGTCCTACTGATACAAATCGTCCCATTGAAGATTTTATTCAAAACTGGGCAAAAGACAGTACATTCCTCGATGATATTCGTTCGCTAGGATACTCATCCGGCATTTACTCAGATATGGTTGAGTACGATTGGTCTGCTGCATATACTCGAGATCGAACCCTTAATGTACATGAGCTTCGTGGACGAGGTGCCGATAATCAAATGGATACCCTTGGAGCGTTGCGTATTTTGTATAAAGCGGCTTTCTGTAGAGATTTACCCTGGGTATTCAAACCTCGATTTTGGTACTATTCCGAAGATCTTAATATGCGTATGCGCAAAAACGTGAATATGGATGATATTGATCTTTCTTCTCAGCCATATAAGGAGGACGATCTTAAGTATTACCACGAACTCAAGCATTATGGTTTAACCACACAAGAAGAAGTGCATGGAGAAAACGGAGATTTTCGCTTCATTCACCTCGTCGGCTCTCATCCTCCTTTTATCATTAACAAGAATGTTGAACCTGCAAAAAATGAGTCTGAGCAAACTGAAGACGAACAGACAATTGCCTCATTTAAGATTGTCGAGGAATACATTAAGGAACTTAAGCGTCTCGGTTTATACGAGAATACATCCATCATTATTACTGCAGATCATGGTCGTTGGTATTTGACATCGGAAGATATCAAAACTCCTTCGGCACCATGTATCTTCTATAAGCCTGCAGGACAAACGACTGAAGAGGCATCGGCTCCTATGAAAGTTTCTAGCGCACCTGTCTGGCATTATGATATTTTGGCTCAGGTGCTTAAAGATATGGGTGCTGATAAGCAGATGCTCTCTAATTACACAACACCTCTTGATGAAGTAAAAGAGGGAGAGGAGCGTCCTCGGTACTACATTGAAACACTCTCTAATGGGAAGCAAGATACCGAACTAAGAGAGTTTGTTATTAACGGTGATGCAAAAGATATGAGCAATTGGAGCCTTACCGGTAAAGTGTGGCCCATACAAGAGTGGTGATTCCAATGGTTCAAGTAGAGAATAAAAAGGGTAATTTGCTTGGTTATATAATGCTTTTTACCCTTGATGTAACAAGTGTTGTACTTTTTGCATGTATTTTGACCATTGCAACTCCAACACCTGCTCTTGCGTATGTTGACCCGTCCGTTATGACCTATACCATTCAAGCGGTTGCAGGTGTTGCAGTTGCACTTTCAGCAGTGCTTGGCATAGCGTTTAGGCGTTCTCGTAAATATATTCTCAAGGTATTTCACATGGAAGAGAAACAGGATATTGAACCTCCTGTTTCTCGTATCGAAGCCTCTGAAAAGGCTTCCGTTGATGCGGAGTTCAAAGCTGTCTTAGACTCTAAAACAAAACGCTCAACAAACAAAGAAGATGACTATCGACCTCAGTGGATGCAGCGTATCCTTCCAGCCTTCTCGGTTGCACTTTTTATGGTGTTTACCTATATGATTGTGGCTCCGTTTGAGCTTATTTCCGGAAATGAGGCGAGCCTTGTTTTTGGGCTCACATCCACGTGGCGTATTTTTGTGTTACCTGCAGTCTTAGCAACGATTGTACTTGCAGGAGTTATAAGTGTTTTTCGAGGCCGGTTTTTTAACGCTGTGCTTATGCTTGTGTTTGGCTTTGCCTTCGCTTCGTATGTTCAGGTTCTTGTGCTTAACGGAACCCTTCCGAGTTCTGATGGCGGTACCGTTAATTGGACTCAGTATGCTTCTTGGGCTTGTGGGACTACTGCCATTTGGGTTGTTATTGTTGTGTTGCCTCTTATTTTTAGTCACAGAAGCAAAATACTGGCTCGACGCATTGTAACTGGCATCTCGTTAGCTCTTGTGCTCGTTCAAGCAGTCGGTGTGGGAAGTCTCTTTGTAAATCATATTCCGGGCACAACAACGTCAAATGAAACGCCTCAATATACGTTGACAGAGAAGGGCTTATTCACTGTTTCTCCTAAGAAGAACGTAGTTATTTTCGTCTTAGATATGTATGACGAAACCATGGATCTCCGTCCGGCGGTAGAAAAGAATCCGGAGCTTTTACATGAAATGACGGGCTTTACGTGGTTCCATAACACTTCGGCCGTCATTACTCCTACCAGAGACGCAATTCCCTCGATGCTTACTGGCTATCAGCCACAGCATGACGATACATATGGAACTCTCAATCAAAATCGTTTTGCTCAAGGTACTTACCTTCCAGATTTTAAGAATGCAGGGTACCACGTTGGCGTATACAGTGAAGGTGTTTCTCCAAATGAGGAGTATGTCTATAACAATGCCTATAATGCAAGTAAAGAAGCGAATAGCTTGGAAGAAGGAAATTCTTCTTTAAATGATGCGGGAACCCTGTGTGCAATGTATAAAACTGCACTATTTCGAGATTTACCTTGGGTTTTTAAGCCCTTCTTCTGGTTTTATACGGATGACATCAATGCTGCAATGGTTCATCAGGACGATGGTACTACCAATGCAGCAGATTCAGTGCCATATTCCACAAACGATCCACTGTTTGCTCGCAAGCTGCGTGATAGAGGTCTAACGGCAACTGATGATGCGTCGACGGGTTCGGTTCGTTTTATCCATCTTATGGGTCCACATTATCCGTATACCATGGATGAGAACGAACAGCGTGTTGGTAGTTCGACCCGTGAACAACAGGCCGTTGGTTCAATGAATATCGTGAGCGATTACATCAGAGAACTTAAACGGCTTGGACTATACGAAAAGACAACGATTGTCATTACTTCCGACCATGGTTACTTTGCGTCTTCAGAGCCTCTTTCACTTTTGAAGACAGCAGCCACGCCAATTCTTTTGGTAAAACCTGCACAAACGGCCGAGCAGGCTGCTCAACCACTGAAAGAATCGGATCAACCGGTAAGTAATGCAGATGTTTTCCCGACTGCTTTGGCATCTGAAGGTCTCTCTCCTACATATCAAGGAGTTGGCACCAATGCCCTGGCTTTGAATGACTATAATCGCGTCCGGTATTTCGATGCACTCAGCAAGGACTCTCAGGGCGTGGAGCACGGCGTTGTTGAGTATAAAATTGTTGGAGATGCCGCAGATATTAGTAACTGGGAGCCTACGGGATGGGTTTTCCATTATCCGGAAGGCGTTTGGCGACAAGACGGCTTGACGTATTAACAATCAGGCTTGCTTGAGGTTTCTGCAGTAAGCCAGCTTGGTAGGCCGGCCGAGAAGATGCGTGCAAGCGCATAGGTCTCGGGGACACTCAACAGTGCAACAGCAGCATACGGCTCTTGGTCTGATTGAGGTGTTGCAAATACCAAAACCCTTTCATCTGTATTGTCAGCGGCGCGAGCGCGCACTTTCTGTACGGGAAGTGCGCGGTAGATAACGTTGAGCGAAGGATTGTACAGCTCAACCATAATGCGGTACCCTGCGATACCTGCCGTCCGTGCGCCCTCGAAGAGAGCGTTTACATCTAGGTTCTTCTCGCGAATGACGGTCTCAAAGAAGGACGAAGATGTCCATGGGCGCTTGGGATCAAAACAGATGGTTTCAGATGCCGGAGTATGCCTGACTGGTAGATAAAAATCTTCAGACGTGTTTGTAAGCTGCTGGTGGGCTTTGCGGTATGCGTATGCAGTGGCAATGGTTGCTTGCTGTAGAGGTAGAGACTGTGATGCAAAATCGTCAGTCTCAAGTGCAATATGGCTTGAAACTTCCTGTGCAAGCAATTTCCAATCAGCAACAGGTCGTTCGCTTGTAAGAAGGCGCAGAGGATTAAGCGTCAGATATCCCTTTTGAGAAGGAAGCTTTTCCCATGGGGAAATTCCCGTATGAGGAAGTCCTCTGAATGGATCAACGGTAAGGGTCTCAAGATCGGAAGGAGAGACGTTGATAGCTGCCAGTTTCCAAGGTCGTTGAGCCCGTGGAGTTCGTTTGAGCGTTGCAGTTATTGGGTCCGATTGATGAGGAAGCTTATAACGCATGGGAAAGACAATGTTTCCCCCTTCAACTCTTATGTTGTGCGATGCGCTTGCGAGAAGAAAATCCTCTGTCAGCAGCTGAAAAACATTGGCGTCCATGGGCGTTATTTGATACAAGATGCCCATAAGGTCATTGTCTATGTGAACTTCATTCTCGAAGTCTTTAGGAAGACAGTCGGAAGCAATACTGGTTGCGGTATTTGACACCGATTTGGGATTTGTTTGGAGCTGCGCGTCAGAGTCAGAGGGGTCGTAGGTAATCGTAAGAGATATTGAAGGTTCACATGGAGCAACTTCAAGATACGACTGCTCTGGCACACGCTCTTCTTCCGGGGCTGATTTGGATTCTTGAGTGTGATGGAGCTCAGGTTTATCTGAATCTGAAAAATCCGACGTTGATTGAGACTCTTGGGCAACAGCCTCTTTTACTGCATCGATGAGTTCAGAGATGAACATGTCTCCGCTCTTTTGGTCGTCGGCGTCTTGTGTTCCAACTTGAGCCCTAACGTCATCGGTTTTGACGTTCTCAACTGCTACATCTTCGGTTTTGAGGCTCTCGGTTTTTAGAGAATCCTTTGGTTCTTGAGAGTCCGCAGCTTGTATGAGGTGCTTTGGCTTTACGGGCACTATGTGTTTAGCTCCACGCTTATGCTTCCAAGGCTTACTGCTTGAAGATGCCTTGTCGCCTTTATCGCTCTTCGCAGGAGCTGATAAAGCCTGTTCAAAGGAGGTATTTTCAAGGACCGTGACAAAAACAACGCCCTTTTTAAATACAGTGACTTTTATGAAGTGGGGAAGTGCTTCTATAAGCTCGCGTGCGCTTTCCGCTCCAAAATCGGCGGGTGCAAGGCCATCGGCCTCCAATACTTCATTAACGCGGATAAGCGCAGTTTGACGGTTAATCCCGAGCTGTTCTTTTAAAAGTACATAGAGATACAGCTCGTGTGCTGGCGGTATTGTATGCATAGCGTTTCTATCCTCGTGCAATCTGTACGGTTTGCTAACTTCTGTTATTTACTTTTATAGTACCCACATTGGATACCGTTGCCCCGCAAAATTTATCCGCAGGCTGAAAAACCAAAGTTTTTGCAGTTTAGGATTGATACTATGAAAAAGTCAGGTATGTTTTTGGAACGTTTGAGGAGAGAGATGAAACTCAATGTAAAACGCACGGTCCTCATTGGTTTTGCGTTCTTTTCTATCTGTGCGTTCTGGCAGATGTACAACAGCGTTATACCGTTGATGCTCACCAATACCCTGCACCTTGACGAGACCATCTCGGGTGCTCTTATGGCTCTCGATAATGTACTTGCCCTCTTTTTACTGCCGTTTTTCGGAGCCCTTTCTGACAAATGTATGCACCCATGGGGCAAACGTATGCCGTTTTTAGTCTTTGGTACTGTGGTGGCTGTTGGCACGATGGTATTTCTACCTATTATTGATAATTCAGCAGCGGAACAGTTGCATCCCTGGAAAATATATGTCTTTGTCGGCGTGCTCTTGGTGGTACTTGTTGCCATGGGAACATATCGAAGCCCCGCGGTGGCACTCATGCCCGATCTTACGCCCAAGCCCCTGCGCTCAAAGGGAAATGCCATCATCAACCTTATGGGAGCTTGTGGCGGCATTGTGTATCTGCTGATTACATCGGTTCTTTACAGCAAAAATCGTGTAGGAGGGCTTGCACACGTCAATTACTTGCCGCTTTTTCTTGTTGTTGGCGCCATTATGTTGGTATCGGTGGCAATTGTTTTTATCACCATTAAGGAGCCTAAGCTTGAGCAAGAGTTTCGTGCCTATGAGGAAAATCATCCGGAAGATAATCTTTCCGAAACCGATGCTTCCGGTCGAGAAGTGCTTCCTGCCCCGGTAAAGCGCTCTCTCATTTTCCTGTTGCTCTCAATTGCCTTTTGGTTCTTGGGATATAACGCTATGGAGACATGGTTCACTACGTATGCACAGGCAGAGTGGGGGATGAGTCTCGGGGAAGCGTCGCAGTGTCTTATTGTCTGCACCGTAGGAGCCATTCTCTCCTATATTCCTTCCGGCCAAGTGGCGGGAAGGATTGGACGCAAGAAAACAATTCTTATCGGTATTTTGCTTTTGGGCGGCGGATTTGCCCTCTTTGTGGTGTGGACTCTCATGGGGTTGGGCTTCTCGCCAGCGCTTTACGTGGTGATGATAGTCCTTGGCATAGGTTGGGCGTTTATTAACGTCAACTCGCTTCCCATGGTTGTTGAGATGTGTAAAGGATCTGATGTAGGTAAATTTACCGGCTACTATTACACCTTTTCGATGGCATCACAGACGGTAACACCGATTGTGGCCGGATGGCTTATGGGACATGTTTCGTATGAGGCGCTGTTTATATATTCTACGGTTGCGGTAGGGGTAAGCTTTATTACAATGCAATTTGTGCATCATGGAGACAGCCATACTATTGCTAAGCATGGACTTGAAGCATTTGACGAGTAGGGCATTTGCCGGCTCGCATTGGCAGGAGGAAGACGATGGGTAATTTTATTAAACGAGCTGCTGTTAATATTGTTGGCCTGACGATTGGTCGATACGCTGCAAAAACGGCGCTTGCATCACCTGCTGCGCGCAAGATACTTACGAGTGCCATATCAAAGTCTGCACATGCCGTGGGCGGTATGGTGCATAAACAAGTTTTAAAACGCTTCCCAGCACCTGTCAAACCTTCGCTTTCCAGTGCTGACGATGTTCGCCATTCAGTGGCGCGTGCACAATCCTTACTTGCAGATGCCCAGGTGGCTATGACCCACATTAAACCTCAGATAAATGTATCAAAAGGTAACCGTTTACTGGAGCTTGATGGCGAGACCGCAGATACGCTTGTGAGCGAGAATGTATCTACAGAGAAGCAGGATTTGGAGATTTCGCACTCAAAGGCACACCCCGTTTTGAAGGGTGCGGCGGTTGCGGCTGGCGTAACAGCGGGGGTCGCTGCCGGTGTTGCCGTGCTTGCTGCATTTGCCGTTGCTCCGCGTATTAAGGGAAGCAAAGCACTGCAGGCACACTGGGATGAATTTAAAAAATACCGCTATGCGCATCGTGGTTTACATGATATTGAGCGGGGGATTCCCGAAAATTCTCTTGCTGCATTTCGGCGTGCCGTTGAACATGGTTTTGGATCAGAGCTGGATGTCCATCTGACAGCCGATGGTCATTTAGTCGTTATTCATGATTCGGACTTAAGTCGTCTTTGTGGCGTGAATGACGTTGTTGAGAATTGCACTCTTGACCAGCTGAAAGCATATCGTTTGCTTAATACGGAAGAAGGTATTCCTACATTTGATGAGGTTTTATCTTGCTACGACTGGAATGGGGAAGATCAGCTGCCTGCACCTTTAATTGTTGAGGTAAAAACGCGTGGCGGAAATGCTGAGGAAGTAACCAAACAAGTTATGCGAGTTCTTGACGAGCATTCTGTTCGCGCTGCAGTTGAAAGTTTTGATCCGATGGTGCTTCGGTGGCTTCGCATACACCGTCCGGAGGTACTTCGTGGGCAGCTTGCAGAGAACTTCTTTAACGATAACCAAGTATCCGATTTGTCAATGCCCAAGAAAGCTGCTGCCACGGCACTTCTCGGGAATTCTTTGGGAAGACCGGATTTTATTGCCTACAGATTTGAAGATCGGAAGAACCTCTTTGTGGATGCAACGTGCCATAAGATGAAAGCGCATCTTATAACATGGACCATCAGAAGCGAAAGAGACCTTCTCGCATCTGAGGCCGAAGGTGCTCCGGGAATTTTTGAAGGTTTTATTCCTACTGCGCGGTCGTTGGTGAATCTCTAAAGACGTATGTGAATTGTTTGTTGATGAAAAGAATTCAGGTGCAGTGGTTGTGGTCTTTGGTATCATGTCTTGCGTATGGTGGTTTTGGCTCTGATACCACATGAATGTGTGTTGGGTTTATATAGGCAGAGAAAGGTCTGAGTATATGAAACGCAGTTACCCCCCCCTCACTCGAGTAGGTGCAATAACCTTCTCTCTTTTGTTGGTTTTAACGCTGTTTCCGCTTAATGCACAAACAGCTTTTGCAACAGACCCCGTAAAGGGCGTAGAGGTACACACAGATTCCTCAAAGCTTGAAGCCAGCGTTGCCGCAGCAAAGGCAGCCGGTGTAGATGTTCAAAAAGAAGACGATGTTGACAAAGGTACAACGGAGTCTGCCTCAGAGCTCACAGCCAAGAAGGCTGAGGTTGAAGAGGACTACAACAAGCAGATTGCAGATCTTGAGGCGGCTGCTAAAGAAGCCAAGACAAAGCTTGATGAGTATGCAACCAAGAAGGCTGCCTACGATGCTGCCAAAACCAAATATGATACCGATAAAGCTGCTTATGATACGGCCAAAGCAAAGTATGACACTGATCTTGTAGCGTATAACAAGGCCATGGAAGAGCTTGAAAAGAAGAAGAACGAAGACGGGTATATGAGCGAGCCTGCTTCCCAGTCGCTAACCTTCAAGTCAGAACCGAATGCTACAATGAGCTTCCCCAATGGTGATAAGCAATATACCCAAGCTGAGTGGCAAAACTACTTTGATACTAATATCAAAAATAAGCTTGGTAGCAATCCGGCTTATGGTGCTAATGATTTCAACTACATCAATAGTGTTGCCAACTCTGCCGAAACGAGAGCCATTCTCCACAAGGACCAACCGCTCAAGGTTACCTATACCAATTTGCAAAATTCCTCTCTTAACGGCAAAAAGATTTCTAAGGTTGAATATACCTATACTCTGAAGGGGACTGGTCTGCCGGGCGTAAACGACATGCCTGTGTTAATAGAAAAGGATCCAACTGTTACCCTGTGGTACCTTAATTTCTACGGCGAAGCCGATATCAATATGAAGGTAAAGTTCTACGGTGAAGATGGTCAGGAGATTGATCCAACAGGGGCATTAATCAACTTTTCGTCACTGAACCATGGTACTGGTACAAGCGCAACGCCCAAGGTTAACGGCCAGCCTACGGTTGAGAAGGTCCGATCTTTTAATGGCCAGTTTATTCCTATTTCTGGTTCATCGATCACCAAACAGCCTGATGGTGGAGCATATGCAAGTAACAATAACGAGAATAAGGCGCAGGGCTCAAGATTCAATACGAGTGAGTGGGATTCGGAAGGTAATCCTAACCAGTGGTACGGAGCCATTGTTGGCAAGGTAACCAACCCCGAAATCAGTTTGAACATCGGTGCATCAAAGCGCGGTGTTGTTTGGTTTGCGTTCAACTCGAATATTAAGGCAATGGCGGCACCTCCGAAGCCTGTTGAACCTACGCCTCCTACTCCTCCAACAGAGCCTGAAAAGCCAACTATTAAGGCTACCTATCACTATGACATCCTTTACACAAAGCCTCAGCTTGAGAAAAAAGTGTTGGACGAGAACAACAATGATATCAACACAAACACGGTTAAGACCGGCTCCGTTGTTAAGTTTGCACTGAACACAACAGCTTTCCCAGCAGGGCACGAGAAGATCACTTCCGTAGTTATGAATGATGTTTTGCCTGAGGGTTATAAGCTCAATCTGGAAGAGACAAAGAAGGCGAGTCCTGACTACGAAGTGAGCTATGACGAAGGAACACGTACGCTCGTCTTTACTGCAAAAGTAACCCTTCTTGATCAGATTAACGCTGATTTGACTAAAGAAGCACCCGTTCCTGCTCCGATTATTGTTGGAACGGTAACGAAAGAGGGAACTACCTACGAAAACCAGTTTGATCTTGATATCAACAATGTGTTCAAAAAGAAGTCAAACAAGGTAACCGTAAAGACTCCTGAGCCTCCAACTCCGCCAACCCCGAAGAAACACAAGGGAGCCGTCCCTTATACGGGAGATGCGGGAGTGCTTCCTTCTGTTGCTCTTCTCGCAATATCTATGGCAGCTTTGAGCGGCTCTTGGATTTTGAGGAAGAAGAAATAGTTGAGCAAAGACGGGTTCTTTACGAACCCGTCTTTTTTATACGGGGTGCATATTTGATTTCAAGATTTACCGATACCTGTCCACCGTCCATCTCGTAACTCAATAATCGCATCAACTTTAAGTCCGTCAGAATCCCGATAGGAATGTAGTGAGTCTGGTTTGGCTTTATTGAGAGCAGAGGTATATACAAGTCTCTCAGACACATTTGTTCAAAAAGCAGCCAAATAAAAATGGGGAAAATATTGAAAGAAAATGGGGAAAATATCGGAGAGATATGAAGGATATTTGAAAGGACATTCAATGAACTACGAGTCACGAGATCAAATAGAAGAAAAGTATCGGTGGGATCTTTCCTCCATGTTCGAAAGCGATGAGGCCTTTGAGCAGGCGCTTGTTGACATCAAAACCTATCCGGAACAGCTTGCTGCATATCGTGGAAAAATTTCGCGGTCCGCATCAGGGTTACTTGCATATCTGAGGCTGGAAGACCATGTTACGCTTGAGTTTGAAAAGGCATGGAACTATGCAGAACGTCGCTCCGACGAAGATACACGCGTATCAAAATACCAAGCATATACCTCACGGTGCATGAGTTTGTATACACAGCTTGAAGAGGCGGGTTCTTGGTTCAATGCCGAGTTGCTCTCTATTTCCGAGGATACCATTGCGGGCTTTTATGCAGACGAACCTGCGCTTGAGCACTATCGTCGCAAACTTGAGCAGGTTTTACGTATGCGCGCTCATACGCTTTCTGCAGCTGAAGAAGCACTTCTCGCCCGCGCTAATGACGCCGCTTCCCAGCCCGCCAACGTGTATTCCATGTTTGAAGATGCGGACCTTACCTTTGATGATGCAACGGACGAGAAGGGCCAAAAACACAAACTGACAAGTGGCTCGTACATTCCAATGCTTATGGGGCATGATCGCGTCCTGCGTGAATCTGCGTTTAAGCAGCTGTACGGTCGCTACAACCAGTTCCGCAATACTTCCGCGGCAATGCTCACAAGTCAGATTAAGCAGCTTAAGTTCTTTGCCGATTCCCGCAAGTACGAAAGCTCTCTTGCGTACAGCCTTGATAAGAACGAGGTCCCCGTTGAGGTTTACGATAATCTGATCGAAGCCGTTCACAACAATCTTCCTGCCTTCTATAAGTATATGGATTTGCGCAAGCAAAAGTTGGGCCTTGATGAGCTCCACTATTGGGACATCTACGCTCCGCTTGTTGCTGATGTCGACATGAAGTTTACCTACGAGGAAGCCTGTGACCTTATCGTTAAGGCGCTTGAACCAATGGGCGAGAAGTACCTTGAGCTGGTAAAAAAGGGACTTTCAGAGCGGTGGGTGGATGTATACGAAACCCCTGGTAAGCGCTCCGGAGCCTATTCCGCCGGTGGTAAGGGCATGAACCCCGTGATTCTTATGAACTTCCAGGGCACGCTCGATGATGTGTTTACCCTCATTCATGAGATGGGACACTCAATACATACGTACCTCTCGTCCCATACGCAGGAAATTACATACTCAAATTACGTGCTCTTTGTTGCCGAGGTGGCTTCTACCTGTAATGAAGCGCTGCTCTCGCATTATCTCCTTGAGCATGAGAGCGATCCGGCGCGTCATGCGTACATTCTCAATCACTTCCTCGAGGGCTTCCGTGGGACTATATATCGTCAGTGCATGTTTGCCGAGTTTGAGCGTGATATTAACGATATGAATGGACGAGGTGAAGCGTTGAATGCCGATGTGCTTTGCGAGCACTATGGCAAGCTTAACAAACTCTACTTCGGACCAAACATTGTGTCTGACGAGGAAATCAAGATTGAATGGGCTCGTATTCCTCATTTCTACTACGACTTCTATGTTTACCAGTATTCCATTGGTTTTTCGGCAGCCATTGCCCTGTCACAGCGCATCCTTAAAGAGGGAGCGCCTGCGGTGGAAGACTATCTCAACTATCTTTCCGGTGGATGCTCAAAGCCTCCGATTGAGTTGCTTCGCGGTGCGGGTGTGGATATGGCAACGCCAGAGCCCGTAAACGAGGCGCTCGCGTACTTCTCGGAACTTGTTGATCAGCTTCAGGTTGAGCTTTCATAACAATCGGTAGAAGCGCATTGCTAAAGGCAGTATGCGAGAAGGACGGTGCACTTGGAGGCAGCGTCCTTCTTTCGTTAAAAGAATAAAGCAGCTATCGTTTTGAAATGACGTTGTAGCAAAATGTTGCCGGATGGCTGCGGGTTTGTGTGAACTCAAACATAATGCCATCAGAATTAAAGGAATGACTTTCTGTAACCGCAACGCAATTAAACGTTCCCAGGTCAAGATAGCTAAAATCCTCATCGGTGGCCAACTCTACGGTGATTTGTCGCTTGCTTTTGAGAATGCGCATACCGAGAGTCTCTTCAAGATACGAGAAGATGGAGTGTCTTGCGTCCTCCTTTGAAAGGCGTCCTACCGCGCTTTCAAGAAGGTAGTCATGGTCTATCTGGCGGGGAATACCGTTGAGACCGCGAATACGTACGATACGTATAAGGCTTTCACCTGCGGTAAAGCCGGTGTGATACGCAAGTGCATCGCTACAGACGATCGTCTCGAATTGTTTAACCTCGGTATAGGGAATAAGGCCGTTACGCTGCGCATATTCCTGGAAAGATTCAAGGCCCTCAAGAGATCCAAGAATGTCGTGAGTTTGCTTCTGCCAAATAACTCGGACACCCCGGCCGTGGATAGGTTGAAGATACGCCTCATCGGAAAGCATGGAGAGGGCGCGCCTGAGGGTGTTTCTGGAACATGTGTATGAAGCCGTCAGCTCTGTTTCAGGAGGCAAGAAGGATTGGTAACCATAAGTACCATCAAGAACCTTTGCTTTAAGATCTTGGTAGATATTTTCGAATCGAGCCTTCGGCATAGTGGCATATTCCTTTGAACAACGCAAAAAACACACAAAAGATAGATATTCACAGGTAGATAACGATTTAATAGTGTTCTTTTTGTGTTGATAATACGTCAATACTGTGGAGATTCCAATTGATTAACCGTTCATCGACAATTTAATACCGTTTACCGATGATGTTGTTTAGACAACTTTTACAGAGTGGTCGTAAAAAAGATATACTTCTGTAAGTTACGTAAGTGCTGGCTGTTAGTTGTGGTAAAGATTGTCCTTGCAGTCATAACTTACAGATAATTCTGTGTGGGCTGTGCAGTCGGCGCAGTACGTTCCATGAGGAGGAACAGTATGTCCAATCTAAATCGTAAGCAGTTTGTCACTCTGAGCGCATCAGCTCTTTGCACCCTCGGCCTTGCGGGCTGTGGCGGCAATAAGGCTGATGATAAAAAGGAGGGTTCGGGTGACGGTGCAAAAGGCTCCGTTTACTTCCTGAACTTCAAGCCTGAGGCTGATAAAGAGTGGCAGGATCTTGCCAAGAAGTACACTGAAGAGACCAAGGTTCCCGTTAAGGTTGTTACCGCTGCTTCCGATACCTATGCACAGACATTCCAGTCTGAGATCAACAAGGAAGCTTCCGCTGCCCCTACACTTTTCCAGACCAACGGTCCTTCCGGCCTCATTGGTGTTAAGGATTACTGCATTGACCTTAAAGATGCCAAGATTTTGGGTGAGCTTACCAACGAAGCTCTGAAGCTTGAGCAGGACGGCGTTGTATACGGCGTTGACTATGTTGAGGAAGACTTCGGCATCATTTATAACAAGAAACTCCTTGAGAAGGCCGGCTACAAGGGCGAGGACATCAAGGACTTTGCATCTCTCAAGAAGATTGTTGAAGACATTCAGGCTCGCAAGGACGAGATCGGCGTAAAGGGTGCATTTACCAGTGCCGGTCTTGACTCCAGCTCAGACTGGCGCTTTACCACGCACCTTGCCAACCTTCCTCTGTACTATGAGTTCAAGGATACCGGTAAGCCGGACGCTAAAGAGATCAAGGGCACCTATCTGCCTAATTACAAGCAGATTTTTGACCTTTATATCAATAATTCCACCTGCGATCCTACTCAGCTTGCTGGAAAGACCGGCGATGACTCCGTTGCAGAGTTTGTTAACCAGGAAGCCGTCTTCTATCAGAATGGCACATGGGCCTACAACGATATTAAGAAGCTCGGCGATGACGCCTTGGGCATGATTCCTATCTACATTGGTGTCAAGGGTGAAGAAAAGCAGGGTATGTGCTCTGGTGGTGAGAACTACTGGTGTGTAAGCTCTAAGGCTGATGAAGACTCTCAGCAGGCAACGCTTGACTTCATGTATTGGTGCGTAACTTCAGACACCGCTACCAAGGCAATTGCTGAGGAAATGGGCCTTACCATTCCATTTAAGAACGCTAAGCCAACCAGCAATGCTCTTGCTAATATCGCTGCCGATTATGCCAAGAAGGGCAATGAGCCTGTGGCTTGGGACTTCATCTACATTCCTTCTCAGGAGTGGAAGAACAACGTCTCCAGTGCGCTCAAGGGTTATGCGGCAGGTACCGAGGATTGGGATGCCGTCAAGACTGCGTTCGTTGATGGTTGGAAGACTGAAAAGGAAGCAAACGCTGAGTAAGGTTTGTTTTAGGTAGCTCGTAGCTGTAAGGGGCGAGAAGGGCAAAGCCTCTTCTTGTCCCTTTATTGCATGAGAAGGGAATTTTCCTATGGTTAAAATGTTGAAGCGCTGGTGGCCTCTTTTCTTGCTACCTACAGCGCTTTCCTTCTTATTTGGATTTGTTGTTCCGTTTATCCAAGGCCTGTATCTCTCGTTTTGCAAATTTATCAGCATCAGTGATGCAAAATTTATAGGTTTTTCCAATTATGCTGCAGCATTTGCAGATAAGCAGTTTGCAAACGCGTTTTGGTACACCGCACTTTTTGCAGTCGTATCGATGATACTTATTAACGTGTTTGCGCTTGCCATTGCACTTGCTCTGACACGCAAGCACCTGAAGGGTACAAATACATTCCGTACCGTATTCTTCATGCCAAACCTTATTGGCGGCATCGTGCTTGGCTACATTTGGAACATCCTTATCAACGGTGTACTCTCAAATGTTGGACAGCAACTCTTGGCACTGAATAGCACCGCAGGATTTTGGGGCATGATCATCTTGACGCTCTGGCAGCAGATCGGCTACATGATGATTATCTATATTGCCGGTCTTCAGTCTATTCCAAGCGATTATCTTGAGGCAGCTAAGGTTGATGGAGCTACTGCATGGCAGACTCTGTGGAAAGTAAAGATTCCTAACTTGATGCCAACCATTACCATTTGCTTGTTCTTGACTATTACCAACGGCTTTAAGCTCTTTGACCAGAACCTCGCACTTACGGCGGGCGAGCCCAAGCATACAACCGAGATGCTTGCCCTCAACATCTATAACACCTTCTATGCACGTCAGGGTGGCAAATGGATGGGCATTGGTCAAGCAAAGGCAGTCATCTTCTGCATCTTGGTCATTGCGATTGTTATGGTCCAGCTTAGAGCTACTCAGTCTAGGGAGGTGCAGCAATAATGAAACGAGAAACAACCGTCAACAAGGTCATTTCGGTCTTCTTCACCGTTTTGTCTCTTGCATGGATCTACCCCATGGTCATGATCCTTTTGAACTCCTTTAAGCAGGAAACCGCCATTACCACAACGTCGGCGTTTGAGCTGGTGACCCCAGAAAATACTGCCGGTCTTGCAAACTATATCTCTGCGCTTGAGCGCCAGGGCTTTGCGGCGGCATTTGGATATTCTTTGGTTATTACCGTAACGTCTGTTGTTCTCATTTTGGTGTGCTGCTCCATGTGCGCATGGTATGTGGTACGCGTCAATAGCCGCATCTGCAAGGCGTTCTATTACCTGTTTGTCTTCTCAATGGTCGTCCCTTTCCAGATGCTTATGTTTACGCTTTCCAATATGGCAACAGTGTTGGGATTCAATACGCCATTTAATATCTGCTTTATTTATCTTGGATTTGGCGCCGGATTGGCGGTCTTCATGTTTGCGGGCTTTGTTAAGACCATCCCGCTTGAGATCGAGGAAGCTGCAACCATTGATGGCTGCAATCCTGTTCAGACCTTCTTCCACGTTGTTCTTCCTATTATGAAGCCCACCTATATCTCAGTTGGCATTCTTGAGACTATGTGGGTATGGAATGACTACCTTCTTCCGTATCTTGTACTTGATCGTACGAAATACAAGACGATTCCTATCTTGATTCAGTATTTCCGCGGTGGCTATGGTCGAGTAGAAATGGGACCCATGCTGGCGTGCATCATGATGGTCATTATCCCAATCGTTGTCTTGTACCTTATCTGCCAGCGTTACATCATTAATGGTGTCGTATCTGGTGCGGTAAAGGGTTAAGCATTTGCGAGAAGTACGTCCGGATGGGTACTTGGTTCTGACGCACTTCTCGCCACACGAAGGAATCCTGCATCCCAGTGGATGCTTTCAGAAAGGCAAGAATTATGGCTGAAATTGTTCTGAAGAATGTCAAAAAGATTTATCCGAATGAGAAACAAAAAAAGCACCTTTTTGGTAAGAAGCCGGTACAGCAGAAGAAGAGCAACCTTGAGGTTACCGACGAAGGCGTTATTGCCGTTCAGGACTTTAACCTTGATATTAAGGATCACGAGTTTGTGGTTCTCGTTGGACCTTCTGGCTGCGGCAAGTCTACCACGCTGCGCATGATTGCCGGTCTTGAGGACATCTCTTCCGGTGAGCTCTATATTGACGACAAGCTCATGAATGACGTTGCTCCTAAAGACCGCGATATCGCCATGGTCTTCCAGAGCTATGCCTTGTATCCGAATATGACCGTATACGAGAACATGGCGTTTACATTGAAGCTCAAGAAAGTTGATCCGGCTGTTATTGACGAGAAGGTTCGTGCAGCCGCGGAAACTCTTGGCATTACGGCGTATCTTGATCGTAAGCCAAAAGCACTTTCCGGTGGTCAGCGCCAGCGTGTTGCTATCGGTCGTGCCATCGTTCGTGACCCAAAGGTCTTCTTGATGGACGAGCCTTTGTCAAACTTGGACGCAAAACTTCGTGTATCAATGCGTGCTGAAATCGCTAAAATCCACCGTCGTATTGGAGCTACAACTATCTACGTAACTCACGACCAAACTGAAGCGATGACACTTGCAGACCGTATCGTTATCATGTCAGCTACTAAAAACCCTG
>ERZ773013.75-NODE-75-length-59358-cov-6.832605_pt1 | contig 59358 bp, 45 predicted proteins | sample MGYA00511670_ERZ773013 | MGnify/ENA primary metagenome ERZ773013 (study PRJEB29015, sample SAMEA2738120) | human oral metagenome | biome: human oral; feature: human-associated habitat; material: saliva | place: China | collected 2257 ... | reverse complement strand
GTCGACGGCAATCTCTTCACCCGCTAAGAGGAGCGTCAGAAACGGTGTGACGAAGGGGGCGAGAAGCGTCGTCGCCATAGTCATGGTGACCGACAGGGCTACGTCGCCTTTGGCAAGGTAGGTGATGACGTTTGACGCCGTGCCTCCCGGGCAGGTGCCGACGAGAATCACGCCGACGGCAAGATCGGGCGGCAGGGAAAACGCTTGGGTAAGGAGATAAGCGACGAGCGGCATGATGGTAAACTGCGCGAGTACGCCGATGCCCACATCCCACGGGTGGTGCACCAGATGGCGAAAGTCTTTGAACTCGATCGTCATGCCCATGCCGAACATGACGATCCCCAGGAGAAGCGGCACCTGCGGCGCAATCCAAGAGAGCGACGCAGGAAAGACCGCGCCCGCCGCGCCGACGACACCTCCCCCCGCTGCGCCGACTCCCGCGGCTCCTGCCGCGCCGGCGCCCACTGCGTCGACGGTGCCCGGCCCTGAGTTGCAAGACGTGCAGCGCCTCGGCGCCGAACTCGGGCTCACCGGCGCCACCTCCACCCCTGCTGCCTCGACGGCATCGGGTGCTGCCGACTCCGACTCCGCCGCAGTCGCCACACCCTCCTCCACTTCCACCCCGACTCCGCCGCCTGCCGCACCCGAAACGCCTTCCGTTCGCCCGTCGGCCGCTCCTCCCGTGGCACCGCCCCCCGCTTCGCCCACCTATTATTCGGACGACGACGACGAAACACCCCGCCGTTCCGGAGGCGGCATGAAGTGGGCGCTCGGTTTGCTCGCCCTGGTCATCGCCGGTTGTGCCGCCGGAGGCTATTATTATTACGATCACTATCTCGCAGCCCCCGCACCCGCGGAAGAAAAGGCCATGGTGCGTCCCGACACCACCCCCGCCAAACCGGCTCCGGTGGCCGACAACGAGGCCGAAATGCGCGAGAAGGTCATCACCTATTGGGACGTTTACGCCAAGCGCTCGAGTGGCCTGATCATTCAGTACAGCAATGCGCAGCTCCGCAAGATGCTCGAGGCCAAAGGCTTCGCGCTCAAGACCGACAACAGCGCCGACAGCGCTCCGGCCGAGGGAGAAGCGCAGCCCGAACAAAGCCAGGTCTACGAGCTCACCACCAACAAGGGGGAAGTGCTCTGCCGCTTTGTGCTGAACAACGACCGCGTGTACAACGAACTCTGGTTCAAATATCCCGAAGACAAAGCCGCCTTCGTGAAAGGCGCCGCCGCTTCCGGTTTCAAAGCCGGCACTTCGGCCGATCGTGAAACGAAGGTGCCCACCTACTACTCGTCGTTTGCCTCCGACAGCGTGCGCACTTATCCCAACACGCGCCACGATTACATTGTGGCCGGCAACGAAACCCTTAAACTCTGTCGCGAACGCGAGCGCTAAGCTCCACCTCGTTCGGTTTACTCCCCCATTTCAGCCCGACTCCCCGGCAGCACCGTAATGCTGTCGGGGAGTCGTGTTTTGTTGTGTGGAGTTTTGCGGGGCGACCGCCCGCGTCGCAGACGTTCGCGGCCGCAGTGCAGGCGATCCGTCTGCGAGCTTATGCCTCGTCGCACTCGTCGAGGTGCAACCCGTCGTCGGCCACGCGGAGCAAACGCGGAGGCCGGTCGGGCGAGAAACGCGCACCGACCGCCAGCGCCACGTGCCCCATGGTGCGCCGCAGGTTGATTTCCACATAGGGCAACCACCCTTCCCTTGCCCCCAGCACATCCACGCCCAAAGGCCCCACGTAGCGCATCGTTTCGTCGGCTTGGCCGGCACCGTAGCAGGCTTCGAGGCGTGAGGCCGTACGCTCAATGAGGGTTTCGAGCACCCTTTCGGAGAGCGGGCACCCGGCTTTCGCCGCGCAGTCGAGCCAGGTGCGTCGCAGGCGGTCGGGGTGCGCTGTGAGATTGCCGCCGTAGGCCCCGCCGGGCGCCGTGGTGAAGAGCGAAAGTCCCTCGAAATGCACCCTCCCATCGGCGTCGACGGTGAATTCCATCGCCGCATCGAGCAGGCCTTCGCAGCGCGCCTGCACTTCCACCCCGCCTTGCAGGCGCACCGCTTTGTCGATGCGCCGCCTGCACGCCGCGTCGTCGGCAAACGGCCACACGCCCCGCCCGCTGCAACTCCAGGGCTGTTTCATCATCGCCCGTCCGTCCATCGCCAGTGCGGCCTCCACCGCCGCTGCCGTCGAGGTGCAAAACACGGCACGGGGCTTCACCACGCCCGGCAGGTCGTCGACGTGCAACCCCTCGGCCCATCGCACCCCCGTCTCCCGACTGCTCATGCGGCGCAGCGCACACAGGCGTTCGTCGGAGGGCAGCAGGCGTTCGGGCGCCCCGAGTCGGCGCAGCAGCCCCACAATGTGGCGGTCCCATCCCCACGGTTCGATGCGCTCCACCGCCGTCCAGTCGGGCACCTCCACCCCCTCTGTTCCACCCGACGCCGGCAGTCGGAGGCACACATCGCCTTCGGCCGCCCAGAGCAGGGGCAGTTCGGCCAGCGCATGGGCCAGTTGGCGTGCCGGACGCGAAGGACAGTAATGCGCCGTGTGGGCGGCGAGCGCTTCGTCGTGCGAAGGATTGAAAATGTGGAGGGTCATGAGCGATGAATAAGCGTTTCGCCCCGCTGCCTGCCGAACTTGTCGACAAGTGGCGGGGCGAAACGAGAAGAACACGGGATGTTTTGCGCGGAAGTGGGGAACTTTTCGCGCCAACTCGGGCGATTTATTCTCCGATGAGGAAACGCTGTGCGTGCGGTTGCGCGAAAAGCTGTCGTGCACAGTCATATCCCTCGTGATAGAGGGCTTCGAGCTGTTCGGTGCGGGTGCACATGCGGTCCACCACGAGTGGTTTTTGCGGACACACGAGCAGCACGGCACCCGACTCCTCGAGCCGTTCGACGAGTGCAATGTGATCGTTGTAAACACGCTTCAGGTGCGAGAGCGCCACCCGCAGGCGAGGGTAGTTTTTATAGACGAATTTCGGGACGCGCAGGTCACTTCCGGCGTCGCGATAGCCGCGATTGTGCGTGAGCACCACCACATTGCGTGCGAATCCTTGGCCGATGGCACGCTCCACGGGAATGGGGTCGGTGATGCCCCCGTCGAGCATCGGTTCGCCGTCGACCGGACAGATGGGGGCCACGAAGGGCAGCGAGGCCGAAGCCTTGCAGAGGGTGAGCATGCGCTCGCGATCGTGCGTTTCGGTGTGGTATTCGGCGCGACCGGTGCGGCAATTGGTCGTGACAATCTCGAATCGCATGGGATTGGCGAAGGCAGTGTCGTAGTCGAAGGGCAGGATTTGGTTGGGAATGCGGTCGTAGATGATCTCCTGATTGAAGATGGCGTGCGATTGCCACAGGTGTTTGAGGCCGACATACTTGTATTTTTCGAGCAAGTCGATGGCGGTTTTTTTGGCGCGCCCTCTTTGTCGGCTCAGATACGACATGCCGTGCCCCGCTCCGGCCGACACGCCGATGCCATAGGGGAAGGTGATGCCGGCATCCATGAAGTAATCGAGCACGCCAATGGTGAAGACCGCACGCATGCCGCCCCCTTCCAGTACAAGTCCTGTTGTAGCCTTCATAAATACGAACGTTTGTGGCAGCGCTGCGCCGCAAAGGCGAACAAATGCTGCATTTCTGTCTATAAAAGTTGTGCAAAGGTATAAGATTCCGCGCGGAATGTAGTAACTTTGCCCGAACAATAATTACTAAAAATCTGCGTCCTATGCTCTTTTCCCGTTCCACTTATGCAGAGCGCCGCAGCCGCCTGCGCCAACTCGTCGGTAGCGGCATCATTTTCATCCCCGGCAACAACGACAGCCCTTGCAATTTCCCGAACAATACCTACAAATTTCGTCAGGACAGTTCCTTCCTTTATTTCACCGGCCAGCACCGTGACGGATTAGCGCTGGTGATCGATTGCGAAAGCGGCGTCGAAACGCTGGTGGGCAACGATATTGACATCGATGATATCATTTGGACGGGCCCGGTTCCCTCAGTTGCCGACATGGCTGCGGAGAGTGGCATCGAACGCACGGCGCCGAAGAGCGAACTCTCGGTGATCTTCAGCGAAGCGCGCCGTTTGGGGCGCCGCGTGCACTTCCTTCCGCCCTATCGCCACGACATCATGATCGAAATGGCCGACCTCACCGGCCTGCACCCCCTGAAGGTACGCGATGCCGCGAGTCTCGAACTCATTCGCGCGGTGGTGGCCCTGCGCAACATCAAGAGCGACGAAGAAATTGCCGAACTGGATCGCGCTGCCGCCATAGGTTATGAGATGCACACCACGGCAATGCGCATGGCTGTGCAGCCCGGCATGACCGAAGCTGCCATTGCCGGCGCGCTCGACGGCATTGCTTCGGCACGTGGCAGCATGGTTTCCTTCCCTTCTATCGTGTCGATGCACGGAGAAGTGCTGCACGGTTTCCCTTCTACGGCCACACTCGATCCGACCCGCCTGTTGTTGGTCGATGCCGGTGGCGAAACGCGCGAGCATTATTGCTCCGATCACACGCGCACCACCCCGATTTCCGGCCGCTTCACCCAACGCCAGCGCGATGTCTACGACATTGTGGTGGATTGCCACGACTTGGCGCTCAAAGTGGCGCGCCCCGGTGTGAAATACATGGATGTTCACCTCGCTGTGTGCCGCTTGATGACCGAGCGCTTGCAGGCCCTCGGCCTGATGAAGGGTGATGTCGATGCCTCAGTGGCCGCAGGTGCACACGCACTCTTCCTGCCGCACGGACTCGGCCACGCGATGGGCATGGATGTCCACGACATGGAGGCCCTCGGTCAGGTGAATGTGGGCTACGATGAGGAAACACGCCCCTCAGATCAGTTTGGTTTGGCCAGCTTGCGCTTTGGCCGCCGCTTGGAAGTGGGACATGTGGTGACCGACGAGCCGGGCATCTACTTCATCCCCGATCTGATCGACCTCTGGCGCGCCGAGGGCACGAACCGCGACTTCTTGAATTTCGACGCCATCGAGGGCTATAAAGATTTTGGTGGCATCCGCATCGAGGACGACCTGCTCATCACGGCCGACGGTTGCCGATTCCTCGGCACCGAGCGCGTGCCTTATCATTCGGACGACGTCGAAAACTTCCTCGCTCACTGAGTCTTCACGCCGCACTGCCCCACTTCGCCCGCATCGGCACCCTGATGTGGGGCATCGCCCCGCGACAGCCTCACTTTATCCGTAATACAAAATTCAACATCTCCCATATGAAGAAATTTCTCACCCTCGCCCTCGCGGCATTAAGCTTTTTCGGCGCGGCCAACGCCGCAGGCGGCAAGAAACATGCCGCTCCGAAAGACACTCTCGTGTTCACCACCATCGTGTCCGCCCCCGTGACGAGCATCAAAAACCAGAATAACTCGGGCACCTGCTGGGCCTATTCGTCGTTGGCCTTCCTCGAAAGCGAAGCCCTCAAGAAGAATCCCAATCTCAAGCCCAAGGATCTCGACCTTTGTGAGTCGTTTGTGGTGAGCAAAACCTATAATGACCGCGCAGACCGCGCCGTTCGCACGCACGGTGACGTAAGTTTCTCGCAAGGCGGCTCTTTTTACGACGTAATCTACTGCATGGATCACTATGGTCTCGTGCCCGAGGGCACAATGCCCTACCCCAAGACGCTTTACGGCGACTCTCTCTTCAACTTCAAGCAATTCTTCCCCGGCATTGAGGCCTTTGTGGGCAGCATCGCCAAGGGCGACCACAAAACGATCAACCCCGTTTGGAAAAAGACGCTCTCCACGATGATCGACGGCTATTTCGGCGAAGCCCCCAAGACCTTTAAGGTCAACGGCAAGGAATACACGCCCAAAAGCTACGTGAAAGATTATCTCCACCTCGATCCGAACGACTATGTGAGCCTGACTTCTTACACGCACGAGCCGTTCTACAAGCCTTTCATCATCGAAGTGCAAGACAACTGGCGTTGGGCACCGAGCTACAACCTTCCGCTCAACGAACTCATGGAAGTGATGGAAAGCGCCGTGCGCAACGGCTACACCTTCGCCTGGGGCGCCGACGTGAGCGAGGACGGTTTCTCGCGTCGCACCGGCAAGCACCGCTGCGTCGCCACCGTGCCCGACACGAAATCCTCGGCCGGCGTGGGTTCCGACCAGTCCCGTTGGACAGGAGAAAAGGCCGGCGCGCAGATTAACGCCACCGATAGTAAGGGCGAAAAGACCATTACGCAGGAAATGCGCCAACTCGCCTACGACAACTGGGAGACGACCGACGACCACGGCATGCAAATCTACGGTTTGGCCAAGGATCAGAACGGCAAAGAGTACTTCATGATGAAAAACTCGTGGGGTGACTACGGTCCCTACAAGGGTTTCTGGTACGTGTCCAAGCCTTATGTGGCCTACAAGACGATGAACATCGTCATCAACAAGCACGCCATTCCCGCTGCCATCCGCACAAAGCTCGGCATCTGATCGCGCAGGCGGCGTGACCCCCCGCTTTTTTGAATTACCGCTGCGACCCCTTCTCCGCAAGTTGCCCGCCGCTGCGGTAACCTCCCCATGCTGTGCGCATCTGCTCCGCTCCGGCGGCGAGCGGATGCGCACATTGTTTTTGCAGCCCACCCTGTTTGTCATTCGCCCTTCGCCGGCAAGCACTTTTCCCCTCCCACCCATGTCTTCCGAATACTCTCCCCTGCGCCGTTTCTCCCGCTGGCTCACCCGTTGGCGCCATCGTTGCGGCTACGGTGTCCACTCTCCTTGGGCCTTTTCGTGGATCACCGAGGTCATTTACAACGACTTCGCCTACTACGCCTACGCGCCTTTGCACCGCCGTCGGCTCTTGCCCGCCGACGACCCCGAAGCTCTTGCCGGCGCACTCAACGAAAAAGACGACCGCCTGCTCTTTCGACTGGCCAATGCCGCCGAAGCCCGCGAAATCGCCCTCGTCGGTGCCGTCGACCCGCGCGAAAAAGCCTACCTCGCGGCCGCCCGCACCGGTGCTCGCCTCACTGCCTACGACGCCCTCCCTTCGCCGGTCGAAAACTGCCTTGCGCAGCACGATTTCCTCTACTTTTCCTCGGCCGATCTCCTGCCCACGCCGCCCTATTCGCCGATTTCGGCCGAAAGTCGTCCCGAAGGGTGCCGCCTCGCGGTGGTACACGGCATAGATCGTGATGCGGCCGCGCGAGCCGCCTGGGTCTCTTTCCGGGACCACCCCGATGTGCACGTCAGCTTCGATCTCGGACGGTTCGGATTGGCCTTTTTCGCCCCGCAACTCCAGCGACAGCACTACGTCGTGGCTTATTTTTGAGCTGAAAATGAGGCAGAAACTCAGAAAATGAGCGGCCATGGCGAAACAACCGGAGAAAAATTTGGCTGTTCGCGAGGAAATACTATCTTTGCACACTCAAATTGTAAAACCTATCCGCTTAACTATGTATTGGACATTGGAATTGGCTTCGAAACTCGAAGATGCGCCTTGGCCCGCCACCAAGGAAGAACTCATAGACTACGCCATGCGTTCCGGCGCTCCGCTGGAAGTGGTGGAGAACCTTGAAGAGCTCGAAGACGAAGGCGAAATCTACGAAACGATCGAGGACGTTTGGCCCGACTATCCCACGAAGGAAGATTTCCTCTTCAACGAAGACGAATATTGATTCCCCTCTCTCGGCGGAAGCCCGTGTGGCTCCCGCCTTTTTTGTGTCATTTCTCGTCGCGCTTCCCCGTTTTCTCATGGTTCCCTCCACTTCCCCTTCTTGCCGCGCCGCTGTCGAAATTGTTCCCTCCGCACACAGCGAAACACCGCCTGCCTCGGTGCCGACGGTCACCGTCATTGTGCCCGTGCGCAACCGTTCCGGCGTGATCGTGCGCTGCCTCGATTCGGTGGCCGCGCAAACGTATGCCGCAGTGCGGCTCATTGTGGTCGACAACGGCTCGACCGACGACAGTCGTTCGGTGGTGGCAGACTGGTTGGAGGCGCATGCGCCTCGTTTTCTCGAGGCCCGCTTGCTCGACGAGCCACGGGCCGGCGCCAATGCGGCGCGCAATTGCGGATTGCACACAGTGACAAGTGGTTACGTGGCTTTTTTCGATTCGGACGATGAGATGTCGCCCGACTTTCTCGCCGCCATGCTCTCCGCCCTGCGGCGTAGTACCGGTGCCCGCTGGGTTTTGGCGCGCACCCGCATGATCTTTCCCGACGGCACCGCGCAGGTGCGCCACGGCGAGCCCCACCCCACGGTGGTTCGCCACTTGCTCAGTGCGCAGGTCTCCACCCAATCGTTCGTGGCCGAGGCCGCTTTGTTGCACGAAGTCGGCGGTTGGGACGAAACGCTCACTTGTTGGCAAGACTACGAGCTGGGTTTCCGTCTACTGCGCCACGCGCCGCAACCGGCCTGGTGCGAGCAGGTGTTTCATCGCATCTATCGCACGGCCGACAGCATCACCGGTCGTTCTCTTTCGGCCAATGTCTCGGGCATTGCGGCGGCGCTGTGCCGATTGGCCGAACAAGTGGAAACGCCTTCCGACTTTCCCCGTGCTACGGGCGACGCGCAACAGCTGTCGGCGCAGTGTAGGCGGGCGCTGTGGTTGCGCGCGCACATTGTGGCCGGCCGGTTTTGTGCAGAAGGCGCGGCGCCTTCTGCCGAATTGCTGCTTCGTGCCGTCAGCGCCCGGCTTCGTCCGCTGTCCTTCGCTGATCGTGTGGTGTGTGGCCTACTCCGTCGTTACACCGCCTTGGGCGGACGTGCCGCCTGGCGCTTGGCTATGCTTTGGTGTGCGCTTCGCTGAATCGCATCCCACTAATTGCTTGATATGCCCCTTTTTCTTGTTTTTCTGTACGTGGCGTAAAATCGAACGACCGATCAGTCGTTTGATTTTACGCGAGAAAGATTATGTTTGGTAGCGTTTTCGCTTCTTTCCCTCCGTTGCGCACCGAAAAGCCCCCCGCTATTCTTTATTTTCTCCCCGTTTTCTCATCCTTCTTCCCCATTTTCTTTGCTTTGTGCTGAACTTCCCTTCGTCGTCCGCGCACAGTCGAATCGCAGACGGGGAATTGCCGAACACCATGCCCATGCTTGCCTTTGCGCACTCCAAGCGCGGTCGCCAATGCCCCTCCGGCGCATCGTTTCACGTGAAACTATCTTTTGCGCCTTCGCGAGAGCAAATGTACACTGCCGTCGATGGTGAAAGCGCAGGGCAAAGGTCACGAGTGCCCTCCTTCTTTCCGAGAATTGCTGCGATCTGTTGCTATTCGTGAGCCATATTATTTTTCTTTCCCATGCGATATTTGTGTGGATTGTGCGAGTTGTGTACTTTTGCGGTCGTCCTTTTATGACACAGACCGCAAGTAAAATTATATTCCACAGAACAATGCAAACTCTAAAAACTATTTTGTTTCTTCTTTTGGCTGCATTCATGATCTATGCCGGTGTCAGCCACCTCACCTTCCATCGTTTGGACTTCGTAGCCGAGGTGCCTATGTGGCTCCGTTTCAGTGATGGATTCACAGATTTCGTAGTTTTGGCTTCGGGTGTGGTGGAAATCGTGCTGGGGCTTTCGATGTTGCTGCTTTGGCGCCACAAAGCCAAGATCGGCGCCCTGTTGGCTCTTTTCTTTGTGCTGGTTTTTCCCGGCAACCTCAATCAGTATATCTACCACATCGACGCATTTGGCTTGAACACCGACACGCAACGACTCATTCGCCTCTTCTTCCAGCCGGTACTCATCGCGTGGGCGCTTTGGTGCACGGGTGGTTGGAGTGTTTGTAAAGCCGCATGGAAGGCTTGCTTTGCAAGCCGCAACGCATAAGGCGAACGATATCGCCGCCCTCCCGCTTCGCACCGCTGGTTTCGCGGAGGGAACGAAAGAATCCCGCCGACGATGGTTCACATCGTCGGCGGGATTGCGCTATGTTTCGTTTTGTTTCATGTGTCCCGTCGGCTCATCCCCAGACTTCGCGGGCAATTTCCTGCACGAGTGCGATCTTGGCCCACTGTTCTTCTTCGGTGAGTTTGTTGCCGATTTCGCAGGAAGCGAATCCACATTGGGGACTGAGGCAGAGGCGTTCGAGCGGAACGTATTGCGCCGCCTCGTGTATGCGCCGAATCACGGTGGCTTTGTCCTCCAGCTCCGGTCGTTTGGTGGTGATGAGTCCGAGCACCACGTACTTGCCTTCGGCCACGTCGGCCAGCGGTGCGAAGCTGCCCGAGCGTTCGTCGTCGAATTCGAGGTAGAAGGCGTCTACTTGCTCAAGTGCAAAGAGCGTTTTCGACACCGCATCGTAGGGACCTTGGAACGCCCAGTCGGAATGATAGTTGCCGCGGCACACGTGGGTGGTAATCGCCACGCCTTCCGGACGATCTTCGAGGGCCAAATTGTTCAAGCGCAGGCTCGTGGCTTGCAACAAAGCGGGATCGACGTCCGTTCCGAGGACTTTGTCGAAGTTGTCGCTGCAGTATCCTCCCCAAGTGCAGTCGTCCAACTGGATATTGCGGCAGCCCGCAGCGGCAAGGTCGCGGATCACGGTGCGATAAGCGGCGCCAATGTCTTGAATCAGCTCTTCGTGGTCAGGATAGACGGCCGTTGTCGTCTTGGCATTGTCGCCGCGGAACAATTCGGCGTAGAACTGTGCGGGCGCAGGCAGGGTTTGTCGTGCCACCACACCCGGGCGTTCAAACTGCTTGACGAACTTGAAGTGCTCGACAAAGGGGTGGTTTTCGCCGCTGATTTTCCCGGTGAGTCGGCAAGATCCGCAAGTGGTTTCGATTTCGTGGAATTGGTAACCGTGTTCCAGCTCGATGCGTTCCACGCCTTGGAAACCCCAGGTGAAATCCAGGTGCCAATAGCTGCGTCGGAACTCTCCGTCGGTGATCACTTGGAGGCCTGCGGCGAGTTGGCGCTCGATGAGCGCGGTGATGCACTCGTCTTCCACCTGTTTGAGTTGGGCGGCATCGATTTGTCCGGCGGCAAAGCGTGCACGGGCTTCGTGCAAACGTGCGGGGCGGAGGAAGCTGCCGACGATATCGGCGCGGTGGGGGGCGAGAAGTTGGCTCATGTCTATTTTAGTTTTTGTGATTTGACGTTGATGTTTCGATGGTGCAAAGGTAGCGCGCCGCGTTTTCACCGACAAATTATTTCTGCAATACAGAAGAATATGCTACATTTGCCGAAGATCGCTGCGTTTTGCAGCAAATCATTCTACGAAATCTGAAAATTACAGGATGGCAAAATTAGATCCCACGGACATTGAAATCTTGCGTGCGCTGCAACGCAACGCCAAACTCACGGTGAAAGAGTTGGCCGACAAGGTGCACCTTTCGCCCTCGCCCACCTTCGAGCGACAACGCCGCTTGGAACGCGAAGGATATATTGAGCGCTACGTGGCAAAAGTGGATCCAAAGAAAGTGGGCAACACGATTGTGGTGTTTTGCAACATCAAACTCAAGCAACACAGCGGGCGTTTGAGTGAAGAATTCATGGAAGCGGTGCGCAACATCGACGAAATCACGGAATGTTACAACACTTCGGGCGATTTCGACTTTATGATCAAGATTTTTGTCCGCGATATGGCGCACTATCAGGATTTTGTGCTCCACAAACTTGGGCGTATCGACAGTATCGGTAGCTTGCACAGCGTTTTTGTCATCGGCGAAGTGAAAGCCCAAAGCATGATTCCTATCGCGGTCGACGCCTTTCGCTGAAAAATGGGAGGCGGCGGTCCGACACGGCCCGATGTCGGAGCCGACATGGCGAGACGTTGCGCGTTTCGTCGCGAATGGCTATATATATAAGGAGGGAAAACGCATCTATAAGGAGAGGAAACGTATAACAAAAAGAGAGAAAATACATCTATAAGGAGGGGAAACGCAACGGCGGCACGATCTTTTGCAGATCGTGCCGCCGTTTTTGCTATTCAGACCTGCGCAATCGGTCGATCGTCGGCGCAAAGTCGTCCCCATTCGCGGCGCAGTGCGAGCGCCGCAGCCCAGGCTTCACTGGTGGGTGGGGCAGATGCGGAAGTGGCGGGAGAGAAGCTGCTGCCCATCGCGTCGAGTCGGCGCAAAACCTCGCCCGCCGTGAGCGCGTGCACATTGATATCCACCTTAAACACGGTGCGGAGTCGCGCCGCCTCGCCGACAGTTTCGCCCTCCACGGGAAGTCGGTAAAGACAACCCGCCGCTTCCAACCGCCGGCAGGCACGAAAGGCCACATCGACGGGGAGTTGGAGCTCGCGGGCCAAGTGGTGGAGCGGGAGCGAAGGTTTGCCGTCGAGAAAACGTCGCGCCAGCAGTCCCATCATGCGCAGGGCCACCACGTCGTCGGCCTGTCTGCTGAGTTGCGGTGCCGCGTCGTCGGTGGAGGAGAGGAAGGTTTGTTGTTCGATCACGCAGGAAAGCGCCACCCCACTCAGGCAAATGCTCCAAGTCACGTAGAGCCAGAGCATGAGCAGCGGGAGAATGGCAAAAGAGCCGTAGATGGCGTTGTAACTACTGAGGAACAATTGGCTGTTGACGTAGAGATCTTGGACCGCACAAAAGAGAGTTCCTGTGAGCAGTGCGGGAAATCCAACGCTACGCCAGCGCATCGGCGCCAAAGGTATGAACTTGAACATCAGTGCAAAGACACTTCCTGCCACAATCGCCTTGACCACCCACGAAACCACCGGAGCACTGTCATCCACCAGCGAGAAATGCGGGAGATAGTTGAGTAATTTCAGCACAATGACCCACACGCCGCTGAGAAAGAAGATGGAAAAGATGAGAAACACGATCAGTCCGAGGTAAGACAGCGAGAAACTGAATAGACTGCGCGAAGTGTGAATGCCCCACATGGCATTAAATCGTCGTTCGATGTTGTTGACGAGCGAAATGAGGGTAAAGGCCAAAACAAAGAAGCTGACTCCGACCACCACATCGTCTTGTGTGCGCGAAATGTAGGAGTTGGCAAAGTCCATGAGCTGGCCTACGATGTGATCGGGCAGACTTAAATTGGCGCGGAGTTGGGTTTCGAGATAGCGGTCCAGCCCAAAGCCGCGGCCGACGGCCATGAGCAGCGCCAAGAGGGGGACAACGGAGAGCACCGTGGTGTAAGTCAGCGCCGCGACGTGGGTGAACAGATCGTTGCGGTCGATTTGCAGCCAAAGGGCCCGCACGATCCGGACGAACCGGCAGCGTTGGGCTCGCAAAAAAAGGAGGCGAAGAGAAGACATGAGGAGAAAGCAGGGAAAAGAGAGGGAAGAAGAGCGCCATCATTCGCCCCAGGAGGAGCGGTCGAGGTTGCGATAGGAGATGGCTTCAGCGATGTGTGCCCGCGTGATGCGGTCCACGCCGTCGAGATCGGCGAGGGTGAGTGCCACTTTGAGCACGCGCTCGTAGGCTCGGGCCGAGAGTCCGAGGCGGTCGAGGGCTGTTTCGAGTGCAGCATGCGCATCGGCGTCGAGTTGCACGAAGTCTCGGATGTGTTTGGCGGCCATTTGTGCGTTGCAATGCACGCCGGGACAGTCGGCAAATCGGTGTTCTTGTCGTCGGCGTGCCGCAACCACCCGTGCCCGAATGGCCGCCGAGCTCTCGCCGGCGGGGGCCGCGGCGAGTTCGCGCACGGAAACCGGCACCACCTCCACCTGCAGATCGATGCGATCGAGCAGCGGTCCGCTGATGCGGCTCATGTAGCGCTGCACTTGTCCCGGCCGGCAGGTGCACGGGTGGTGCGGGTCGTTGTAGTATCCGCAGGGACAAGGGTTCATGGCCGCCACCAGCATGAAGGAACAGGGCAAAGTGACGTTGTAGCGGGCGCGCGAAATACTGATCTGCCGGTCCTCGAGCGGTTGGCGCAGGGTTTCGAGCGCATTTTTGGAGTATTCGGGAAATTCATCGAGAAAGAGCACCCCGTTGTGTGCCAGACTCACCTCGCCGGGCTGAAGATGCGCGCCACCCCCGATGAGTGCCACGTCAGAGATGGTGTGGTGGGGCGAGCGGAAGGGGCGTGTGGAAATGAGGGTGTCGCCGCGCCCGAGTTTTCCCGCCACCGAATGGATTTGCGTGGTCTCCAAACTTTCCGCCAAACTGAGCGGCGGCAAAATAGAAGGGAGGCGTTTGGCCATCATGCTCTTGCCGCAGCCCGGACTCCCCACGAGCAAGATGTTGTGCCCGCCGGCCGCCGCCACTTCGAAGGCGCGTTTCACGAGCGGCTGGCCTTTCACCTCGCTGAAATCGTAGGGGAACGTCTCTTGTGCGGCGTAAAATTCCGCGCGGGTGTCGACCACGGTGGGCAAGAGGGGCGCCCTGCCCTCGAGGTGGCCGATGAGCTCCGTGAGGTGGCGCACGCCGAACACCTGCACGCGGTCCACCACTGCGGCCTCTCGGGCATTCTCTTCGGGCACGAAGAGTGTGGTGTAGCCCATGCGGCGGGCGAGAATGGCGGCGGGGAGAACGCCGCGCACCGGGCGGAGATCGCCGTTGAGCCCCAGTTCGCCGAGAAAGATGCACCCCTCAATCGGGGGGCCGACCGGGTGAATGCGTTCGCGCGAAAGCAGCAGGCCGATGGCCAGCGGGAGATCGTAGCTGCTGCCCTCCTTCTTGACGTCGGCGGGTGCGAAGTTGATCGCCATGTCCATGCCGCCCGGTAGGGCAAATCCGCTGTTTTCGAGCGCCGACCGCACGCGAGTTTTGCTTTCTTTGACGGCACTGTCAGGAAGCCCGACCATCACGAAAACAGCATCGCGGGGTTGGTCGAAACGAGTGACGTTGATTTCGATCAGCACGCGCGAAGCGGTCAGACCATTGATGGCAACTGTGTGTACGGTGGAGAGCATGGCAGAGATCGAGGCTATGTTTTGCGCATTCCTCCTCAGGGCGAGGCCGCGCGGCGCCGCAGGGAAGGGGAAAACGCGTTTATCTTCACACGCAAATCTACACATTTTTAAGGACGTGCCCAAGCGATCACGGGCATTTGGAAGACTCCTGTCGAAAACACGGGGGAAAATGCCGGAAAACTCCCCATTTTCGGCGCAAAGCCCCCCGCAAAATCTCTTTTCTCCGCCGCTTTTTCCCTCTCTTCTCCGCAGGGAACGCGGACAAAGCGGAGTTGTCGACCGAAAGGAGGGCGAAAGCACGAGGCAAAATAGACAAACGGCAAATATACACAAGATTTCACCACATTTGTCCCGCGAAATGCGTACTTTTGTCGCATGATTCACCTCCAAGACAAGATAAAATGAAGAAGGCCGACCTCTTAGACCGCAAAATACTCAAAGTCATCTCTGTGGATGCCCGCCGCAGCTTTAAAGAGATCGCCGCCCAGTGCGGCGTTTCGCGCGCCGCCATCCACCAGCGCGTGGTGCGCATGGTGCAACGCGGCATCATCGTCGGCAGTGGCTACCAAGTGAACCCCAAGTTCCTGGGCTTCGGCACCTGCACCTACATCGGGATCAAGCTCGAACGCGGTTCGATGTATAAAACGGCGGTGGCCAAGCTCAACGAGATCCCCGAAATCGTGGAATGTCACTTCACCACCGGCCCCTACACCATGCTCGTCAAGCTCTATTCGCGCGACAATGAGCACCTGAAAGACCTGCTCAACAATCGCATCCAGGAGATTCCGGGTGTGACCTCGACCGAGACGATGATTTCGCTGGAGCAAAGCATCTCGCGCACCATTCCTATCGGCATCGGCGACGAGGACGACGAGAGCCCGGTGGCCGACGAAAAGGAAACAGAAGTGGTGGACGAAGTCGAAGACTGATTTATCTGCCCGCCTCTTCCCAATTTCCTACTGCGTATGTCACATCTCGCTTTCGAAGGACTGCTGCTGGGTTTTTGCACCTTCCTGACCATCGGCATCTTTCACCCCATTGTGGTGAAAGCCGAATACTATTTCGGGCTCCGTCCGTGGGCGGTGTTCCTGCTTTGCGGCGTGGCCGGCGTGGCCGGCGCCCCGTTCATCGCTTCGGTTTTCTGGAGCGCGCTATCGGCCATTGTGGGTTTTTCCTGCCTGTGGAGCATTTTGGAACTCTTCGAGCAGCGGCAGCGAGTCATCAAGGGCTGGTTTCCGATGAACCCGCGGCGCCGCGACGAATATCCCGCCGATGCGGTGCCCTACGGTGGCTATCCGCCCCCGTCTTCCGCCGTCGACGACGAGCCGCTTTCCGCCGACGAGCAACTGCCCTGCGCGTAACGCATCGCGCGGCAGCTTGCCCTTTTCTTTTTGCCCCCGCCTGCAAGTCACTGTCCCGACGCTATTCGACGCTCGGAGAGTGACTTGCCGCGCCCATGAGGGCACCTTCTCCTCAAGCATTTCAACACATGAACTATAATCTGGACGAACTCTATGCGCAGGCCACGCGTCGGCTCACCGACCGCCGGCCGCTTATTGTCATCACGGGTAATTTCGGTGAACCGGGTTGCACACTCGGCACGGGCTACTACGAATCGGTGGTTCGTGCGGGCGGTTTGCCGCTCATCGTTCCGCCTTCGACCGACTTGTCGGGCATCGACGAACTGTTGCAACGCGCCGACGGCCTGTTGCTCTCGGGCGGCGCCGATCTGAACCCGCTCTGGATGGACCAAGAGCCGCTGTCTGAGCTGGGCGGCATCAATCCCGTGCGCGACGCCTTCGAGTTGCTGTTGGCTCGCCGCGCCTACGATTGGCAAATTCCCGTGCTCGGCATCTGTCGCGGCATGCAAGTGCTCACCGTTGCCCTCGGCGGCACGGTGCACCAGGATCAACAGGCCGCGCATCCGGAGCGCAAACTCATCAAACACTCGCAGCAGGCGCCGCGTTCCGAGCGCTCGCACAGCATCGCCACGGTGGACGATTCGATGCTCCACCGTTTGCTCGGCGACCGGGTTTTGGTCAATTCCTTCCACCATCAATCTGTCGACGCCACCGGCCCGCACCTGCGCGTCACGGCCGTCGCTCCCGATGGCATCGTCGAAGCCGTGGAAAGCACGGAGCGCAAGAGCATTTTGGGCGTACAGTGGCACCCCGAATGCCTCGAGGGCGAGGATTCGCGCGCACTTTTCACCCACTTTGTGAGCGAAGCGCACAACTACCGTCGCGCCCGCCGTTGGCACGCCGCGCACCTCACGCTCGATTCGCATTGCGACACGCCGATGTTCTTCGATCAAGACATCGATTTCAACCGCCGCGATCCGAAAATCCTTGTCGACATTCACAAAATGACCGAGGGCGGTCTCGATGCCTCGATCATGGTGGCCTATCTTGCGCAAAACGGTCGCGGCGCTGCCGCCAATGCCGCCGCCACCGCCAAGGCCAATGAGATTCTCGACCGGTTGGAAGACATGGTGGCGGGTTGTCCGCAGGCCCGCATGGCTTATTCGCCCGCCGACCTTGCGGCCAACAAGCAGGCAGGGCTGCGCAGTGTGATGCCCGGTATCGAAAATGCCTTTGCCTTCGGAACCGATCTGGCCAATGTGGCGCACTTTCGCCGTCGCGGCGTGGTCTATGCCACGCTTTGCCACAACGGCAACAATGATATCTGCGACTCGGCTCGGCCGAACAAGGCCGATTTGGCCCAACATCCCGACCGCGGAGGTGCCGAGCACGGCGGTCTCTCGGAGTTTGGGCGCAGTGTGGTGCGCGAAATGAACCGCGTCGGCATGATGGTCGACCTTTCGCACGGCGCCGAGACGAGTTTCTACGACGCCCTCGAGGTTTCTGCGCTGCCCATCGTGTGCAGCCATTCGTCGGCTCGCGCCCTGTGCAACCACCCGCGCAACCTGACCGACGACCAACTGCGTGCCCTCGCCGCCGCTGGGGGAGTGGCGCAATGCACCTTCTACGCCGGTTTCTTGCGCACGGACGATGCGAACGCCACCGTCGACGACGCACTGCGCCACCTCCTGCACATGATTTCGGTGGCCGGCATAGACCACGTGGGCATCGGTACCGATTTCGACGGCGACGGCGGTGTGCCGGGATTGGCCAACGCTTCCGAACTCATTCATCTCACCCGTCGTTTGCAGGCCGAGGGGTTCACCGACGAAGATTTGGCTAAAATCTGGGGCGGCAACTTCCTTCGTGTCATGACCCGGGTGCAAGCCGCGGCACAAAGCTGACGATCAAAACAACTCCTCATTCGTTCCACCTCAAAGGATCATTCCAACCGCTATGAAGCTCTCCTCTCTTGTCACGCTGCTCTTTGCGGTCGCCACGCTCACGCCGTTGGCTTGCAAAAGCAGCAAACCCACTTCAGAAAACACCGATGCCGTGGACTCTTCGCGCCTGTGTCGCGTGACGTTCAACGGCGATTCGGCCATGAACTACGCCCGCGCACAATGTGACTTCGGTCCGCGCACCCCCAACTCCGCAGCGTTGAAAAAATGCGGCGACTACATCGTCGGTCGCTTCAAAGCCTTGGGACTCACCGTCACCGAGCAACGCACCACGGTGACCGGTTGGGACGGCAAACAGCTCGGTTGTCGCAACATCATTGCCGCTTTTCACCCCGAACGCAAGGACCGTGTGGTGATTGCCGCGCACTACGACTCGCGTCCGTGGGCCGAAAAAGATGCCGACTCCAGTCGCCACCACACGCCCGTGATGGCAGCCGACGATGGTGCCTCTGGAGTGGCCGTTCTGCTCGAAGTGGCTCGCCATCTTGCGGAGCTCAATCCGCAAATCGGCGTGGACCTCGTTTGCTTCGACGCCGAAGACTACGGTGCACCCTACTGGGCGCCCGAGAATAAGCGCGACGATGAAAGCACTTTCTGCCTCGGTTCGCAATATTGGAGCAAGCAACTCGCTGCAGACTACAAACCTCGCTACGGCATCTTGCTCGACATGGTGGGCGGCAAGGACAATCGTTTCTACTTCGAAGGCTTTTCGTTGCGCTATGCCCAGCCTGTGGTGACAAAGGTGTGGGATGCCGCGCGCCTGGCCGGTGCCGGCGACTATTTCGTGCAGGAATCGGGCGGTTTCATCACCGACGACCACCTGCCGATGAACAATATCGGGGGCATTCCCACCATCGACGTGATCGCCTTCACGCCCGATACGGGATTTCCCGCCCACTGGCACACCACGGGCGACACCATGGATAAACTCAGTCCCAATACGCTGCGTGCCGTGGGACAGACGTTGCTGCAAGTGCTCTCTGAAGAAAAATAATGTCGGTCGGTTCGGCCGGCCTTGGCCGCAACCGCCCCGTACAGTGTGGGGCGCGCGACGAAACGCCCCGGCCGACCCCAAAACCTCTACGCTCAATTAAAAATATGACCATCAACGAAATACAAGACGAGATCATCGAAGAATTTTCGGAAATCGAAGATTGGATGGATCGCTATCAACTCATCATCGACCTCGGAGAAGAAGGCGACGTGTTGCCGGCTTCGGAGAAGAACGAATCGAATCTCATCGACGGCTGCCAAAGTCGGGTGTGGATTGTTTGCGATCAGCAGGCCGACGGCACCCTCGTTTTCCGCGGCGAAAGCGACGCCCTCATCGTGAAAGGCTTGGTTTGCCTGCTGCTGCGCGTGGTGAACGGCCACACGCCCGAGGAGATTCGCGATGCCGATCTCTATTTTATCCCGAAAATCGGGCTGGCCGAAAATCTTTCGCCGACGCGTTCGAACGGTTTGCTCGCCATGATCAAGCGCATCAAGGCTTATGCCGTTGCGCTCAGCGCCTAAAACCCGTCACGCTTCTGCAAAGTGCAGCCCTTCAACGGGCAAATGTCTGCTTTTCTCCCACCGGAAACCAGATTTTCGGTGGGAGAAAATGTTTTTCTGAGAAAAAGTCCCCGGAAAATTTGGCGAAACCGAATGAATGTACTACCTTTGCACTCGCAAACGCAAAGGAAGTCCTGCTTCTCGAGTGTTATCCTCCAAAAACAATCGGGGTGTAGCTCAGTTGGTTAGAGTACGCGTCTGGGGGGCGTGAGGTCGCTGGTTCGAGTCCAGTCACCCCGACAAAATTCAAGGTATTGAAAAAGGAAAGCATTCCGGATTCAATACCTTTTTTTGTGTTCGTCTCCGCGTGTCGCGACCTTTGTCGCCGGCCGCTCGCCTCTTCCACGTGATGCCGGCCGCTCGACGCGAAGTCCGTCGGGATTAGTTTGCTCGACACACATTATATATATAGGCGCCCTCGCAGCCCTTTCGTGGGAAAATTGTAACTTTGCCCCAAAATCACAACAACACATGAGCGATAAATTCAAGCGAACCCTCATCACCGCCGCGCTACCCTACGCCAACGGCGGTGTGCACATCGGCCACCTCGCCGGTGTTTACGTACCCTCCGACATCTATGCCCGCTACCTCCGTCTGCGTCACCGCGATGTGCTTTTCATCTGCGGATCGGACGAGCACGGTGTTCCCGTAACGATCCGTGCGCGCAAAGAAGGTTGCAGCGTTCAGGAAGTGGTGGACCGCTATCACAAGCTCATCAAGGACAGTTTCGCAGGTTTCGGCATCTCTTTCGACATCTATTCGCGCACCACGAGTGCCACCCACCGCAAGGTAGCATCGGACTTCTTCCGCACGCTCTACGACAAGGGCGAATTTGTGGAGAAAACCAACGAACAGTACTACGACGAAGAGGCGCACACCTTCCTGGCCGACCGTTACATCATGGGCGAATGCCCCCACTGCGGCAACCCCGACGCCTACGGCGACCAGTGTGAGCGCTGCGGCAAGGACCTTTCGCCCACCGAACTGATCAACCCACGCAGTACCGTTTCGGGAGCCAAGCCCGTGCTGCGCGAAACCACGCACTGGTATCTGCCGCTCGACAAGCATCAGCAATGGCTCGAGCCGTGGATCGAGAGCCACCCGGAGTGGCGTTCCAACGTGAGCGGACAGTGCAAGAGTTGGTTCGACATGGGACTCAAACCCCGCGCTGTGAGTCGCGATCTGGATTGGGGTATTCCGGTGCCGGTGGAAGGTGCCGAAGGCAAAGTGCTCTATGTGTGGTTTGACGCACCCATTGGCTATATCTCCAACACGAAGGAATTGCTTCCCGACAGTTGGGAAACGTGGTGGAAGAGCCCCGATACGCGCCTCATTCACTTCATCGGCAAGGACAATATTGTGTTCCACTGCATCGTGTTCCCCGCGATGCTCAAGGCCGAAGGATCATATATCCTTCCCGACAACGTGCCGGCCAACGAATTTCTCAATCTCGAGGACAACAAAATCTCCACTTCGCGCAACTGGGCAGTGTGGCTCCACGAATATCTCGTGGATTTCCCCGGCAAACAGGACGTGTTGCGCTACGTGCTCACCGCCAATGCGCCGGAAACGAAGGACAACAATTTCACTTGGGCCGATTTCCAAGCGCGCAACAACAATGAACTGGTGGCCGTTTACGGCAACTTCGTGAACCGCGCCCTTCAGCTCACGCAGAAATACTACGAAGGTCGTGTGCCCACCTGCGGCGAACTCACAGAGACCGACCGCGCCACGATCGAAGAATTCCGCGGAGTGAAGACCGAAGTGGAACGACTGCTCGAAGCTTTCCGCTTCCGCGATGCACAAAAAGAAGCGATGAACCTCGCCCGTATCGGCAATAAATACTTGGCCGATGCCGAACCTTGGAAGGTGATCAAGACCGATCCCGAGCGTGTAAAGACCATTCTCTACCTCTCGCTCCAACTGGTGGCCAATCTTTCCATCGCCTTCGAACCGTTCCTCCCCTTCTCTTCTGCGCGTCTGCGCGAAATGATCGCCATGCCGTCCGCCGATTGGGAGCGTTTGGGCAGCATCGATTTGCTGGAACCCGGTACGCAACTGCCCAAACCCGAACTGCTGTTTGAGAAAATCGAGGACGAAGCCATTCAGCATCAGCTCGATAAACTCGAAAACATTCGCAAGGAGAACGAAAAGGCCAATCACAAGGCCAATCCCATTCGCGAGACGATCGATTTTGCTGATTTCGAGAAACTCGATATCCGCGTGGGTACGGTGACCGCTTGCGAGCGCGTGCCGAAAATGAAGAAACTGTTGCGCTTCGAAATCGCCGACGGACTTGAGAACCGTGTCATCGTTTCGGGCATTGCGCAGCACTACGAGCCCGAACAGCTCGTGTGTAAGCAAGTTTGCTTCATCGCCAACCTGGCTCCGCGCACGTTCAAGAATGGTCTTGTCAGCGAGGGCATGATTCTCTCGGCCCTCAATGCCGACGGATCGCTCTCCGTCATCACCCCCGACCGTGAAGTGCTGCCCGGATCGGAGGTTTCCTGATTGCGGCAAACCCCTCAAAACGAGACCTCCCCACTTCTTCGCATGGAAGTGGGGAGGTCTCGTTGTTTTTCTACGTGCCCCGTTCGGATAGTCTGCTCACTTTGCTTGGGGGCAGCGCCAGACTATGATGTTTCAACGAAGCATCTTTCGGCGGCAGGCGATTTCTACCTAAAAAAGCGCGCGCTCCGTTTCCGTGTGGGGAATTTGGAGCGCGCGCAGGTGTGTGATTTGTGGGGTGTGGCAGAAGATCGTCCGAAGCCGGGACGAAATGCCACAGCACCTCAATGAATGTGTTCGAAACTACGCAGTTCGACGTCGAAAATCAAAGTGGAATGACCGGGAATGCGGTCCACCTGCGTTTCACCGTAGGCCAGTCGCGAAGGCAAAATCAGGCGCCAGCGGTCGCCGATGCGCATGGATTGCAGTGCCGTGCCGAAGCCGGGCACCACACCTTGGACTGCAAATTTGTTGGTTTGGGCGAACATCGGGTCGAAGATGCGTGCCGAATCGGACGACGTGCCCGAATGGTCGAAGAGATAGCCCTTTGTGTGGTTGGCGGTGGGGATGAGCCTTCCGGAGTAGGCCACTCTCACCGAATCGGTCGAGAGCGGCGAGCCGGAACCCGTACCGTGGTGCAAGCAGTGGACGACCACTGAATCGCGGCTGTCGGCTTTTGCGTTGGGCCCGAGGATATAATTGCGCAGCACGCGCCAATCGCAGTGTTGCTCCCAAGCATCGCCCCACTTAGCGCGCGCTTGGGCGATGGCGTTGCGCGCAGTGCGCAGACTGTCGGCGAAGGCCGCATCGTTGCGCGCTGCCCAGTTGGCATATTCGGGGTTGGGTTCTTCCTTTTCGGAGCAAGCCCCCAACATGAAGAGGACAACGGGGAGAAAGAGCAGAAGAAAGCAGCGTTTCATCGCGGAGCGAGGTTTGGAGGTAAGGGTTAAATGATGGGCGCGGCGCACTGAGTGTCACGCCGCGCCGTGAAAACTTATTTGAGCTGACGCAAGAGCGTGGTGATGGCCACTTTCTCCTCGATGATGGAGCGCAGCGCGTCGATCGCCACACGTTCTTGTTGCATCGTGTCGCGGTGACGGATCGTCACGCAGTTGTCCGTGAGCGTCTCGTGGTCGACCGTGATACAATAAGGCGTGCCGATGGCATCTTGTCGACGATAACGCTTACCGATAGAGTCCTTCTCTTCGTACGTGCAGCGGAAGTGGAAGCGCAGTTCGTTGAGGATTTCACGGGCTTTTTCGGGAAGTCCGTCCTTCTTGACGAGCGGCAAAATGGCCAATTTCACGGGAGCGAGCGCTGCCGGGAGGTGGAGAACAACGCGCGTTTCGCCATTTTCGAGTTTCTCCTCGTGGTAAGCGTGGCACATGACGCTGAGGAACATGCGGTCGACACCGATCGAAGTCTCGATGACGTAAGGCGTGTAGCTTTCGCCGCTTTCGGGATCGAAGTATTCGATCTTCTTACCGCTGAATTTGGCGTGTTGCGAGAGGTCGAAGTTCGTGCGGGAGTGGATACCCTCCACTTCTTTGAATCCGAACGGCATACGGAATTCGATGTCGCTGGCTGCATTGGCATAGTGTGCCAGTTTTTCGTGGTCGTGGAAGCGATAGTTCTCCGCGCCGAAGCCCAGTGCCTGGTGCCAAGCCATGCGGGTCTCTTTCCAGCGGGCGAACCACTCGAGTTCGGTGCCGGGCTTGACAAAGAATTGCATCTCCATCTGCTCGAACTCTCGCATGCGGAAGATAAACTGTCGAGCCACGATCTCATTGCGGAAGGCCTTACCGATCTGTGCGATACCGAACGGAATCTTCATGCGGCCGGTCTTCTGCACGTTGAGGTAGTTGACAAAAATACCCTGGGCCGTTTCCGGTCGGAGGTAGATGGTGCTGCTGCCGTCGGCGGTGGAGCCCATTTCGGTTTTGAACATGAGGTTAAACTGTCGCACCTCAGTCCAGTTGCGTGTGCCGCTGATCGGGCAAACGATCTCCTCGTCGAGGATGATTTGGCGGAGTCCTTCGAGGTCGGAGGCGTTCATGGCCACGGAATAGCGCTCGTGGAGTGCATCGCGCTTCTCGGTGAGTTCGCGCACGCGGCCGTTGGTGGCGCGGAATTCGGCCTCATCAAAGGCCTCTTTGAAGCGCTTGCGCCCTTTGGCCACTTCTTTCTCGATCTTCTCGTCGTATTTGGCGATCTGGTCCTCGATGAGCACGTCGGCGCGGTAGCGTTTTTTCGAGTCCTTGTTGTCGATGAGCGGATCGTTGAAGGCATCGACGTGTCCGGAAGCCTTCCAAATGGTGGGATGCATAAAGATGGCCGAATCGATGCCCACGATGTTTTCGTGGAGCAGCGTCATGGCCTGCCACCAATACTGTTTGATATTGTTTTTCAGCTCAACACCGAGCTGACCATAGTCGTAAACGGCGCCGAGACCGTCGTAAATTTCGCTGGAAGGGAACACAAAACCGTACTCTTTGCAGTGTGATACGATTTTCTTGAAAACGTCTTCTTGTGCCATTCTGTCTTTTTTGAGTTGTGTGTGAGTGCAAATATACAGTTTTTCGATGAGTTACGACGGAAAAGCCTCCACATTTTGGACGAGTGTGGATGCCGCGCGGGAAGAAAAACGTCGTCGTTACCTCGCTTGCGCCAAATATCGCGCCAACCATTTGGTGTTCTGCGGAAAAGTCTTTATCTTTGCGGCAATTTCGAACGAGGACAGATTTGACTGCTTGCAACCTCTCCAAAAATGCTAAAACGCCCGACCCCGCTTCCCCACAGTCTGTGGGCCTGTTGCGTGTCGGATATCTCGTAGCCCGTCGGGTCCGTTTTCGTTCTGCTTTTCGCCACACGGCGTAGGGCAGATTTTTTGTTATATCCGCCCCTTTCGCCCGCTCGGCTATTGTTTAACTTTCCCCCCACTCCAATCCTTCTCAACTCATGTCATACATCTACACTTCCGAATCCGTCTCAGAAGGCCATCCCGACAAAGTCGCCGACCAAATTTCGGACGCCGTACTCGACGAATTCCTCGCCCTCGATCCGCAGTCGAAGGTGGCTTGCGAAACCCTCGTCACCACAGGCCAAGTCGTGGTGGCCGGCGAAGTGAAGTCGAATGCCTACGTCGATTTGACCGACGCCATTCGTCGCACCATCCGTCGCATCGGCTACACCAAAGCCGAATACAAGTTCGACGCCGAAAGCTGCGGCATCCTCTCCGCCATTCATGAGCAGAGCGACGACATCAATCGCGGTGTGGAGCGCGAAGCGCCTGAATTGCAGGGCGCCGGCGACCAAGGCATGATGTTCGGTTATGCCAACAACGAGACCGACCGCTACATGCCCCTGCCGCTTTCGTTGGCGCACGACATTCTCATCGTTTTGGCCGACATTCGTCGCGAAGGGCAGGTGATGACCTATTTGCGCCCCGATGCCAAGAGCCAAGTCTCTGTGGAATACGATGACAACGGCCGCGCCCGTCGCATCGACACCATTGTGGTGAGCACCCAGCACGACGAATTCATCACGGCCGAGGAAGCCGGCAGCCAGGCCGAGGCCGATCGGCGCATGCTCGCGCAGATTCGCAAAGATGTGATCGAGATTCTCATTCCTCGCGTTCTCCGCGAACGGGTGAACACCCCCGAGATCAAAGCGCTTTTCGAGCAGAGCGACATCACCTACCACGTGAACCCCACCGGTAAATTCGTGATCGGCGGCCCTCATGGCGATACCGGTTTGACGGGACGCAAGATCATTGTCGACACTTACGGCGGTAAAGGCGCTCACGGCGGCGGTGCTTTCTCAGGCAAGGACCCTTCGAAGGTCGACCGTTCGGCCGCTTACGCCGCGCGCCACATTGCCAAAAACATGGTAGCCGCCGGTGTGGCCGACGAAATGCTTGTGCAACTGGCCTACGCCATCGGTGTGGCCGAACCCGTGAGCGTGTTTGTCGACACCTACGGCAAGAGCCACGTGCAACTCACCGACGGGCAGATCGCCGAGAAGATCAAAACGCTCTTCTCCCTCCGCCCCCACGACATCGAACAGCGACTCAAATTGCGCTACCCCATCTACGAGGAGACCGCTCGCTACGGACACGTGGGCCGCACCAATCGCGTGGTGACGAAAACCTTCCATCCGCGCGGCGAAGCCCCCGTGACACTGGAAGTAGAACTCTTCACCTGGGAAAAACTTGACCGCGTGGACGACATTCGTCGTGAGTTCGGATTGCAGTAATCACGTTTAGCCTCTCTCTCCCCTCATGCACATCACAGTCTACGCCGCCTCCTCGGGTCAAGTTCCGGAGCGCTATTGGCAAGCCGCCCATCAGTTGGGGCATTGCCTGGCCGCCCACGGACACACGCTCGTCAACGGCGCCGGCCGCACCGGGCTCATGGGCGCGACCATCGACGGCATTCTCGCCGCCGGCGGTCGCGCCGTGGGCGTCATACCGCAATTCATGGTCGAAGAGCATTGGGAACACACCGGCATGTCCGAGCTCATTGTCACCCCCGACATGCACAGTCGCAAAGAGCGCATGGCCCAAATGGCCGATGCCTGCATAGCCTGTCCCGGCGGGGTGGGCACTCTCGAAGAACTCCTCGAGGTGATCACTTGGAAACAGCTCGGCCTGTTTCTCCGTCCCATTGTTGTGCTCAACACCGACGACTTCTTCGGTCCGCTGCTCGCCCAGCTCGAACGTTGCGCCGAGCAGCAATTCATGCGCCGCATCCACACCGACATATGGCAGGTGGCCGCCACGCCCGAAGAAGCCGTTCGCCTTTGTGAAGAGACGCCGCTGTGGGACGCCAACGTTCGGCGCTTTGCCGCTTTGTGAGCGTTCGGTCCCTCCTGTTCTCTCCCCCTCTCTCAAAACTTCACCGCATGGTAGTCCACGATTCACTTCCCCCTCGTCGCACCGCGCTCGTCCCTGTGTCGTCGGCCCCTCCCGTTCGCCGCGACACCCTTGTCATGGCTCCCGCAGACTCGGCGGCACAAGCTTTTTTCGGTGGCGAACCGGCCGTTTTGCGCAAGTTCGTGCCTCGTCACGTCGACGGCTCGCCGAGCCTGCCCCGTTGGCAATTGACGGACGAGTTCGATGCCCCGGTCGATGCCCACCTCTGGGCCCCCTTTGCCAAAACGCTGCGTGACGCCCCCGTGCATCACACGACGACCTCGCAAGGCGTAGCCGGCGATCCCGTGCCCTATCGTTTGCGCCACGACGACATTGTGACCTCCACCCTGTTGGTGAGTTTCATCCTCATGATGTGGGTCATCGCCTCGTCGTGGAAATTCCTGCGCGTCATGGTCAAGGATTTCTTTTACCACCGCGTGCGCCCCAATCTCTTTGCCGATCGCGTCGACACCGAGTTGCGGGGCCGCTTCTTTCTCGTGGCGCAAACCTGTTTCTTACAAGGCATTTTGTTTGTAGACTACGTGCAAGACGTGCTTCCCGAGACCTTCGAGCAGACCTCGCCCTACATTTTGCTCCTTGCCGGCACCACCGTGGTGGGCGGCTACTACCTGGCGAAACTTTGTCTCTACCATTTCGTCAACAGTCTCTTCTTCGATGCACCGCGCCGGCGTTTGTGGAACGACACCTATTTCGTCTCCATCCTCTCCGTCGGGGTGGTGTTGCTCCCCCTCGCCTTGCTGGTCGTGTTCTTCGATTTGCCTTTCGTGCAAGCCCTCACGGCCTATGTTTTGCTCATGGCATTTGTCAAAATACTCCTCTTATATAAAGCATATCGCATCTTTTTCAGCTCATTCTCGGGCAGTTTGCACGTTATTTTGTACTTTTGCGCTCTTGAAATTGTCCCACTGCTCTTTGCTTGGGGCCTGCTGGAAACGATCACCCACCACGGGATGCTCCTGCTGTAACCGTCATATTCGCGAAGATGATCAAAAAAATCCTCGTTTCTCAACCCGAACCGGCGTCAGAGAAATCTCCTTATCACGATATTGCACAGAACCTCGGCGTAGAGTTCACGTTCCGTCCCTTTGTCAAGGTCGAAGGACTCGAAGCCAAAGAATTTCGCGCGCAGAAGGTCAATATTCTCGACTATTCGGCCATCGTTTTCAATTCGCGCAACGCCATCGAACACTTCTTCCGCCTTTGTAAGGAATTGCGTGTGGCCTTGCCCGAAGACATGAAGTATTTCGGCATTTCCGAGAAAGTGATTCTCTACATCCAGAAGTTTGTTCAGTATCGCAAGCGCAAGGTGTTCTTCGGCAGCAGCGGCCGCTGGCCCGAGTTGGTCGCCACCATGGCCAAGCACAAGACGGAGAACTACCTCATCCCCCTTTCCGAGGGTGTGCCCTTGGAAGCGGCTGCCCAGCTCGACGCCAAGAAGCTCAAACACACCGAGTGCGCCATGTTCCGCACCGTCGAAACGAAGTTCGAGGCCGATGCCTACAAAGGCTATGACATGATCTTGATCTTCACCCCCACGGGTGTGCACAGTTTGATGAACAATTTCCCCAACTTCGAGCAAGGCGACATCCGCCTCGGTTGTTTCGGCGATGCCACCGCCAAAGCCATCGAAGAAGCCGGTTTGCGTGTCGACCTCAAAGTGAGTGGTTCGATCGCCGAAAGCCTCGAAAACTACATTCGCGAAGCCAACGCCTGATCTGGGCGCTTCGCGGCTCCATCCGAGCCACCGACGTTCGCTCAAAGCCTGCCCTGCGGCGGCACGGGGCGCACGTCGGTGGTTCGTTTTTGTTTGTCGTCCCCTCTGCATTCTCTTGCCATGTCTTCTCCCGCCTCCCCCCATCGTTACACCTTTGCCAAGCCCGAACACCTCTGTTTGGAGCGCGACATCAAGCGCCTGTTCTCCTCCCGACAGAAATCCATGATCGCCTACCCCGTGCGCATGCTCATGTGCGTGTTGCCCTACAGCGGGAGCGGTCCGCACGCCAAAGTGCTGCTCTCCGTCTCGAAACGCCACTTCAAGCATGCCGTCGATCGCAATCGTGCCAAACGGCAGTTGCGCGAAGCCTATCGTCTGCAGAAACACAACCTCTTGCAACACATCCCTGCCGATCGTGAAGTACATCTCGCCTTCATCTGGCTCGCTGACGACCCCATGAAAAGCGAAACGGTGCACAAACGCCTGTTGAGCCTGCTCAACCGCGCAGCCGATCGTTTGCAGTTGCCCGAGTCGACGTCCGCCCCGCAGTGATCCGCGTTTCCTTTGCTTTTTCTCTCTTTCTTCTGCTCCATGCACACCCTGCTCCACTGGTTGACGCTGCTACTCATCGCGCCCATCCGCTTCTATCGCCGCTTCATCTCGCCCTACACACCCCCTTCGTGTCGCTACACCCCCACCTGTTCGCAATACGCCATCGAGGCGCTGCGCAAACACGGCCCCTTCAAAGGCTCGTGGCTCGCCGTGCGGCGCATTTTGCGATGCCACCCCTGGGGCGGCCATGGCTACGACCCTGTGCCCTGAATCCACTTATGCAGCACCCCACACCTCCCTTTGATTTCCACACCCACCGCCTCGACACGCCCCCCGGCACCGGCATTGTGAGTCTTCCCCGCCGCATCGTGCTCCACCCCGAAGCGTGGCACCCTCAGGTCGGCGGCCTTTATGCGGCCGGCATCCACCCGTGGTGGACGGCCGATGCCGATTTTCAGATCGACCGCTACCTCTCCTCCCTCTCCCACCTCCTCGCCCTGCCCGAAGTGGTGCAAGTGGGCGAATGCGGCCTCGACCGTTTGCGCGGTGCGGATCTCGACACACAGTGTGCGGTCTTTGCCGCACAGGTCGCCCTGGCCGAGCAGCACCGCCTTCCGCTCACGCTGCATGTGGTGCGTGCTTTCGACGTCATTTTGCGGTTGCACAAGCAACTGCGCCCCACCACGCGGTGGACCATCCACGGTTTTCGCGGCAAACCCGCCCTGGCGCAGCAACTCCTCGACGCCGGTTTCGATTTAAGTTTCGGCCCTAAGCACAACACCGCGTCGTGGGCAGCCACCCCTCCCGACCGTCGCCATTGCGAAACCGACGGCGAAGCAGACGAAGCGGGCAATTGGTAATTCACCTCGGTGCGTTGACTCCCATTCGCCGCCTGTTTCCGCACTTATTACAAAAGCGTTCCACTGACAGATGATGCTGTCGGTGGAACGCTTCTTTTTATTGCTGTCCGCTAAACTTCAAAATGACACGATATATAAGAATCGCCACGGGAAGCCTAATGGCTATCAACCAGAAAAACCAATAAAACGGAGGCTCATTCTATCGTATTTGATTGTTGATAACTTACTGGCATGCAATCTCTATTCGGCTTATAATGAGACGTCAAGCTATTGCCCTTTCCATTTAGCCAAGCTGAAATTGCTTATATTGAATTTGAAATCACACACCTCACCACTTTCAAACTTTACTCTTACTGTTAATTGTTGCGAGTTCGGGATTTTCTTTAAAAACCATTCATCACCTTGCAATATACATATAGAGCTTTGACTCGGTCCTGCAAATAGCGATTTTGCCTCGTCATCATCAAACTTAGCCAAAATCAACTCACAACTTGGTTCAAATCGAGGACCATTTTGTTGCATGTTCATTATGTTCATTGAATAGAATCCAATGACATATTTATCCGCGGTGCCGTCTGGATTGTATGTAAGGCTTAAGGCTAAACCTATAGTATCACCTTGAATTTCAAAAATAGAAGTAGAGCTGATGTTTGCGCTGTATTTCGCCTTACCTGTCATTTCATCTTGCTCTTTGTGGTACTCCCATTTCTGATGCTTTGCGTACGCCTCCAAAATGATTTCTGCTTCGCTTTGTGCTGAAGTCGCTTCTTGTTTGTTTTCGGCAGGATCTTCCGTGTCAAGGGTATCCAACGACTCTCCATTTTCGTCTCTTGCTATAGCTTGACCATGGATGTCACGTCCAACTGTACTGCATCTGTTACAAGCTACAAATGATATTGTCATTATAGCGACAATAAACAATCTTGCTATTGTTTTCATACTTAGGATGTTGTTGTTAGGCATTAAGGGAGATGGAGCTTTTGGGAATTAATACATTCTTTCGTTGTGTACTTTTGGGTAATCGAAACTTTACCATCGTATTCTGATCTGTTTGTATGTTTGTTTGTTATTCTTTTTACCCATCCATTAGAGAAAAACTCATAGGTTACTTCTGAATGAATAGATGTGCCTTCTGCAATCTCTTTAGCGCGCTTTCTCATAAAAGCTTTGGCGTCATCAGTCAGCTTGCCTGCTTCTTCAAATTGCTTAATGACGATTTCATAAAGATAATCCTCATTGAGTTGAGTGTCTGAAATGGCTTTTACTACATATCCGCTATTTTCATTAGGTGGCGTTACTGATGTTATCTTTGTAGTAACAGTTTGGGCTTTTGTAGTTGATACAAGAGTACTTCCTTCTTTAAATTTCTTACCATAAAGTCCAAATAGTTCTCCAACTTCTTTATTAGTGTCGAGCATATACTCTTTGTCTGTTAACGGTTGAGTGATGCTCTTCAGAGCGGGTTCCATAGACTCGCCATATTGTGGATATTTAGCTTTCAAAGTAGAAATAGCATTGGTTACTAGTTTGTTTATCTCTTCGAAATTAATGATGTCCATCAATTGACCTGTTTTGTCTGTTTGGACCAAAAGTGCCCCCTTTTTAGATAAAGCAGAACCTAAGTATCCTACAATACTTTGAATCGTTTTGTCTGGATGTTTATACTCGTTGTTTGAAGCAAATGTATTAAACTTCAAGACATATCCATCTCTATTTGTTTCTTGTACGGATATTGACATTTTGGTCTTCTGTGTATTGCGAGATGTCTCTACACCGTTATCTGTAGATATGGTGGTTATTTGTGTTTGGTATGTTGCTTGTTCTCCTACTTGAAATTGTGGCTCTATGATGGTGTTTGAAGTATTGTCATTACAACCACAAATCGTTAGAAGCATAGCAACTATTACAACCAACGATGCAATTAAATTCGTTTTCTTCATTGTTGTTTTGCTTTGGTAGTTGATTACTTGTTTAGGTCCAGATGCTGAGATGTAGACAATAAAAAGGCGTGGACCGTTCCTTGTATGGTTTTCAAGGTATCGCCAAACACCTACAATCCTAATACAAGTCAAACGCCCACGCCATAAGCGCAGACATTAACTTTGTATGCTTCAAGGATTGTTTTCTTCAATTTGGCGATTTCTGAAAACCTCGAATACAAGCTAACGCTTCTTTATCTATATGTCTCTATTTTGCTATGTTACATAGGCACAAATTGTTTCTAATTCGCCCCAAAGGTAGCTCTTTTGTTTGATTCCTAGGGTTGTTTGCTTGGATTTCTTTCCTTTTGCGGGTAGGTCGAGCGTAGAGTTGAAGAAGTGGTGCGAGCGTAAGAAAAAACGCAACTGTGCGATGTTTCAATCAGCACAGTTCAGCGATTGAAGAAGAAGTTCGGGCTGTAAAACGGACTTAATATGAATCCATTGCGGCTGTAGATATTTTCTGTGTGATTTCTAAATATCGCTTCTTTTGCTCCTTTGTGAACTCACCTTCTACTTCAGCAGCTTTCATCTGCAATTCCTGCAATTCTCTAAGCATGTCTTTTGATGCCAGTTCTTCAGGATGCCCGTTTTTGGCATTCTTTATGCGTAAAACGTATTTGTCTGCAAAACTTTCATAGCTATCAAGGAATTCGTCTGCTGCCCTATTTCCGCAGGCCATGAGTAATAGTACAGTGCTAATGATAAATAAGAATCTTTTCATTGTTAGGATCGTTTGATTGTTGATTACTTTTTAAGTTCTAGTATTGGAATGTAGTGATAAAAAAGGCGTGGACCAAAACTTCGTCTAAGCTCTCATTGGTATCGGCAAACATCTTGCAATTGTATGCGAGTAATTAGCTTGTGCGATGTGTGAGCATCAACTATTGCTCTTGGTTTTTTTTCTTAACTCGAGTATTTTAAGAGTGCAAGGGTAAAGTTGATGCCTCTTTATCCTTATGTCTTGACTTGTAATGTTACATAGGCACATATTGTTTCTAATTCGCCCCAAATATAATTCTTTTATTTGATTTCCAATACTGTTTGCTTGATTTTTTTGTGTTTCGCGTGTGTTACGTGCATGAAATTTGCGCAAACAACGTTGTTAACAGGTCATGAAAGCAGAAAAGATGAGAGCTAGACAATAAGAAAGAGATAAAGGTGGTTCATCCGATATTTGGAGTGATGGGGTTCTAAAAAGAAGAAGACCGCTGAACAAATTGTATATTTGAATTAGCACCAACAAAGATGCAGCTATGAACAGCAGTTTTCTATATCATGCTTGGGGATTTGTATCACCACAAGTGTCTACGAGAGGAATACAAAGGTAATACAACCATCTTACCTATCGAAAGTAAACAAGCTCCGAAATGCTGTCCCCAATGAGGCCATGCCCATTTGGTGAAGAATGGCTTTCGCACTAGCGACTTTATCAGCCTTCCGATCGATGGCAAAAAGGAGATTCTGCGGATGAAAGTCCGCTGCTACAAGTGTAAGTGTGCAGATGGTGACTATGATTGTCAGGAACGGATGTCCTTTGCCCCGGGCCGTCACAATCAGGGCTTATAGAACCGGTATTCCGGCGTGGTACGACTGCCCCATATCGACCGGGAAAGTGGAGGGGATCAACAATAAGATAAAGGTGATGAAGAGAGTGGCCTATGTTTTTAGGGATGAAAGGTATTTTCGGCTAGGGCTATATGCGCTGCACGATTGCCGCATCACTCCAAATGTCGGATGTGCCTTTTTTTGTGTGTTTGCGACGTATTGCTCGTTATGTTTTCAAATCTGTATAATGCCGGTGCTACGAGAGGGCTTCGCGCGCGCGTATATGCGCGCGTCAGGCGGTTTTCGTTTTTTGCCTTCACTCCTTCACCCGTATGCCCTAAGTCGTTGAGCAAGAGAAAGAAAAGGGTGAAGGTTTTTGCCTTTTTGCCTTCACACGCTGTTCACCCATTCGAGAGGACACGGTGAAGGTTCGATGAGACCTAAGTCTTCACCCGAAAATGGTTGAAATCGTGTGTGTTGTGGTTGGGCGGTGAAGGGTGAAGGCAAAAAGTCGAAATTCGGTGAGTGCGTACGCGCGCGTGAGCGGAGCGAAAGCTTCACCCGCAGTGTTCACGCGCGGAGAGCGAAAGCGGGGACGTTTCTCGATTTAGCGGGGGAGAAACGCGCGAAAGTGGGCCGTTGTTTCCGTTTTCCCTCGAGTTTTTTTGAGCTTCAATCGAGCGGTGCTCTCGCGGCGGTGGATCGTTGGGAGGAATCGGCGTGCGAGACGGGAATGGGTTTGCGCTTTGGTCCATGGGATGCGGGTGCAGCGAGTACAGCGTGGCGAGGAGAAAACACAGCGCGCAATGCTGTTGTGAAGCGTTGCGCGCTGTCTCGTTGCAGTTCGTTCGTTTTTATGCTTTCTCTCGACTCCGGAGAGAAAGCCCCCGTGTTCTTCTTTGGGTTATGAGAATTTGTGAGATTTGCCGCAGATTTCCGTTTTTAATCGCTTGTAAACGGCGAGAATGTTCGATGAACTGTGATATTCAGATTTGGCCGTTTCCCGAGAAGATCCTAACTTTGCCGTCAGAAAAACCACATCCCGTTTGCGGATCCTTGTTCCACTTTCTCGTCTTGTGACGTCCATCATATTTTCCCCTCACTCTCCGTTCTGCATTGACGGTGACTGCTCGTGTGCGCGCCGACCAAGCGGCAAAAATACGCCCGCCGTTGCGTAGAGATCGAAGCAGAGAAAAGCTCTCAGGCTGAAAGAAGAGCGAATGTTCCACGGGAAACATTTCCCGTCCCTGTTTTGACCACTGCGCAACGGCGGGTGGAGCGATGCCTTCGGCACACCCTCTCAGCGCGCGCCGAAGGGCGAAAGCATCGTGGGTTAGTCGACCAGTTTGAGCACCAGCTCCACGATCTGCTCGTCGAGTAAATGGTTGTCGGCCAGCAGCTTTTGCAGGTCGAACCGGTCGTAAAGGTCCTTTTTAATGCCCCCTACCCACACTTTCATGTCGGTCGGGCCGTAGAAGGCCGCAATGCGTTGGCCGAAACCGCCGTCTGTGCAGCCGTCTTCGAGCGTCACCACCAAGGAGTGGTCGGCCTTCAAGGCGTTGAGCGTGTCGGCGTCCACTGCATGGAGGTAGCGCGGGTTGATGAGGGTGGCGTCGATACCCTTTTGGGCGAGCAGACGCACGACGTTCTCGCCCTTTTGGAAGAAGGAACCGGCTGCGATGATCGCCACTTGCTGTCCGCGGTGCACCACTTGGTATTGCGGGACGTAGGCATACTGCTCATCGACCGCCTCGGCTGTGTGATGCACGCCGTTGCTCGGCACGCGGAGGGCGACGGGGCACTTGTCTTGGCGCACCGCCCAGCGCAACATGGCGAAATACTCTTCGCAGGTGGTGGGAGCGAGATAAACGAGGCCAGGTATGCTGCATAGCATAGGAATGTCGAAGAGACAGATGTGCGTGATGTCGTTCATCACGCCGGCGCCGCCGTACATCACATTGATGACTGCCGGGTTGGCATTGATGCACAGATCTTGTGCAATCTGGTCGTAGGCACGTTGGATGAAGGTGCTGGTGACCGTCCACACGGGGCGGAGTCCGCCTTTGGCCATGCCCGAAATCATGGCCGTGGCCTGTTCTTCGGCGATGCCCACGTCGATATGCTGTGCACCGGCCTCTTCGCGTTTCGCGCGGTTGAAACCCGCCACAGCGGGTGTGCCGGCCGTGACGGCAACGAGGGTCTTGTCGTGCTTCATCTCGCGCAGCATCCAGTCGGAGAAGAGTTGGGCATAGTTCTCTTGTGCCGGCATCTCGGGTCGGCTGCCGTCGGTGCGGTCGAAGGGCAGGCCCCAGTGCCAAGCCTCTTTGTTCTGCATGGCGGGTGCGAAACCGTGTCCCTTTTCGGTGTGGATGTGTACGACGGTGGGGCGTGTGGTACCTTTCACGCTGTGGAAAACTTTGATGAGTTGTTCCAGGTCGTTGCCCTCTTCGAGGTAGACGTACTCGAATCCCCATGCCTTGAACCAGTTGTGCTCGCACGTGCCGTGGCTTTCGCGCAGTGCGCGCAGGTTCTTGTAGATGCCGCCGTGGTTTTCGGCGATGGACATTTCGTTGTCGTTGACCACGATGAGGATGCCGGTGCCGAGTTCCGATGCCTCGTTGAGCCCTTCGAAGGCTTCGCCGCCGGAGAGGGAGCCGTCGCCGATGACGGCGATGATGTTCTCGTCGGTGCCTTTGAGGTCACGGGCTTTTTGCAGCCCGGTGGCCAGACTGATGGAGGTGGAGGTGTGGCCGACCTCAAAATTGTCGTATTCGGGACACTCTGTGGGAGAGGAATAGCCGGAAATGGCGTCCATGTCTTCGAGGGTGCCGAGAAAACCGAAGGCGCGCCCGGTCAGCACCTTGTGGGGGTAGGTTTGATGGCTGACATCGAACACGAATTTGTCCTTAGGCGCGTCGAACACGTAGTGGAGGGCCACGGTGGCTTCCACGAAACCGAGGTTCGGTCCGATGTGGCCGCCGTGTTGGCTCACACGATTCAAGACGGCATCGCGGGTTTCGGCGGCCACCACTTGAAGGGCTTCGAGATTCAACGCTTTCAAGTCGGCCGGTGACTTCAATTTTTCAATATACATGGTTCTGTGCTTTATTGGTAGCTTACAAAGTTACGCCAACCGTTCGAACTTCCAAAACCGATCGACGGAAAGTGCGCGCGGGTGACTTTCTTTTAGTGACTTGGCTTTTCTTACTTGCGCCCGTTGCGTTCAGACCGCGAAGGGCAGCCGATGCAAAGCGGAGAGATGCCGCAAAAAAGCATAGCCTTGCACCGAGCGGTGAAGGCTGTGCCGAAAAGAAATGTAGAGGGGTCGAGCGCAAGTAGATCGGTGCGCATCAAGGGAGGGACACGCAGCGGAACTTCCCGATCACTTGGCGCGGCGATGGGGTTGGAAATGGGGAGAGTGGATGTGCAGGCGATGCCGTCCGGCAGCCATGGGGGCACTGCGAAGGAGAGAGCGGTTGAGAACCGGGGAACTCGCAGCTTGGTGATCCCTGCTTGGTTGCGGTGCTTATCTTCATTACCAGCCAAAGTGGCGAAAGTAAAACGGAAGGGGGCGATTTTTTTCGTATTTGCTGCTGGGATGTGTCTTAAATTATTGATATTCAGTCGGTAGAGGTTGAATAAAAAAGTGCGGTAGGTGTGATTTTATATGTTGCTGAGGTGTAACTCCCGCGAAGCGGGCGAGTGAAAAGGAAAAAGGAGTTGCGCAATGCGCAACTCCTTTTGAGTACGGTGGACCAGCTAGGGCTTGAACCTAGGACCTCCAGATTATGAGTCTGTTGCTCTAACCAACTGAGCTACAAGTCCGGCGAAAGTCGATACTTTCGTGTTGCGAAGTTAGCAAAAAAGTTGAGGGTTGCCAAATTCTCCCGCGGCTTTTTTGGTTTCGTGGACTTGAATTGGACGGATTCAGAGTTTCCAGGTGGAAAGGGTGAAGTCTTTTTCGACGCGTTGTTCGACGGCATCAGGGAGGTTGTGGAAGAAGTTGATGCCGGTGTTGTGCTCGAGTTGAGCGATGCTGATGGCGTGTTTGCGCATGTCGGCCGTGGTACCGGTCTTGCCGTAGTTTTTGTTTTCGAGCCAAAAGGCGATGCCGCTGTACACGCCATTTTTCACCTTGAGGAGCGCCATAAAATAGTGTGCCGGCACGGGTACACGCCCATTGGCCACATATTTGAGCACGCCGACATTGCGATCGGTGGTGCCGCCCTTCACGACGTAGAGCGTGTCGGCGAAGGCGCTGTTGCGACCGAGGTCTTGCACCAGTCCCTCGAGCGCGGTCCAATATTTCTGGTTGAAGTGACCGACTTGCGGACTCATGTTGCTCATGTAGAAGGTCTGGTCGTTGGCTTCGCGCGAGAAGAGCCGGTCGGCCGAGGCCACGAGGTGGCCGTGGTCGTAGCCGTTGAACGAGAGGTCGGAGGGGAGCGCCTCAGCACGGGCCAGCAGCGGGTCGGCGGGGTATTGCGGTTTCTGGGAGTAGGGTTTGCGCCCCACCTTTTTGGGCCGCGTTTCGGCATCGAAGCGAAAGGCTACCCAACGGGAGTGGAAGAGCGTGACGTCGTAGTCGACGGCGTAGTTGAGGATGGAGTCAGCGCCGGTGTGGGCGGGCGCCACGCGATGGACGAGGAAGCGTTCGGCTGCGGCACCGGTGAGTTGGGGCATCTCGATGCGTGCTGCGGCACGGCGATCGGCCGCGCTCATTTGGCCCGGTGTGGGTTGCGGCGCAGGATCGGGCGTGGGAACGGGTTGAGACGGTTGGTTCGGCCCGGAGGTGCCCCAATGGATGTCGGGTTTGTTGTCTCGGTCGCAGGCGACGAAGGCCAAAGTGAGACAGCAGAGGGCGAGGAAAAGTCTGTTCATGGGCGTGTTGTGGAAAGAAAACACACCGCCCGCACGGGATGCGCGAGCGGTGTGGGGGAAGTGAGGATGCGGCCGGCGCCGGCGAGGCAGATTCGGTGCCGCGGGGAGGGTTACTGCAGGCCGCCGTTGGTGGTGGTGAGTTGGGCGTCGTCGACGAGGAAGGCACCGCTACCCTTTTGGTTCATGACGAGCAGGCAAATGGTCTTGGGCCGGTCGAGCTTGAAAGTGTAGGTGACGAGGGACCAAGCGCCTTGGGTCACTGTGGTGGGTTCACTGTAGATGTAGTCGGTCTTGAAATCGGCCACTTTGTGGTCGGTCATGATGGCGTAGCCGGTTTTGAGGTGGGCGTTGGCTTCAGCACCGTAGACATAGTAGGTGAAGGTGTAGGTGCCGGCTTTGAGGTTGAGTTCGGCGTAGGACAGGCGTTTGTTGACCTTGGCGTCGCCGGTGACTTTCACGGCGTATTGTCCACCGTGGGCCGTAGTGCTCTGCGAAAGTGAGGCGTTGCCGATGCTCGACTTCCAAACGGCGGGGGCGGCTCCGTCCCAGTTTTCGAAACCGGCGTTGCTCAGGAGATTGTCTCCCGTGGGTGCGGGTGCCGGCTTGGGATCGGGCGTCGGAGTAGGCGTGGGTTGCACGGGCTTGTCGAGGTGGCCGAGTGCGAGTTTCACGTTTTTGATCTGCCAGGTCGATCCGCTCTTGTCGTCGCTGTTGTAGCGGAAGGCAATGCGCACTTTCTTGCCGAGGAAAGCTTCGGGAATGTCGAAGTTGGCCGAAGTATAGGTCTTCCAATCGGAACCTTCTGTCCATTTTTGGTTGAGCACCGTCCATCCTTCGGTGGGTTTGTCGGCGTTGTAGGCGTCGGTGATGAGGAGTTGCTGGTTCTCGTCGCCCTTGTTGTAGCGGAGAATGTAGTCGAGCGCCACGTGCGCATTTTCAGTCTTTGCGGCGGTGAGATCAACTTCCTGACTGACGAGATAGTAAGTGCCGGCTGTGGTCTTCTTCGAGGCGTTGTCGTAGCCGGAAGCTTTGGCCGATTTGAAATCGACCTTCCATGCGCCTTCGCCCGAGGTGGTTTGGTTGGTGAATGTGCCAAGCGTAGCGGCAAAGCTCTCATCGATGAAGATGCCGTTGCCGGGCGTGACGGGCTGTTCGGGCGTGGAGGGCGTCACGGTGCCGCGCTGCACTTTGAGATTCTTGATTTCCCAAGTGGAACCGCTCTTGTCGTCGGTGTTATAGCGGAAGGCGATGTAGACCTTTTTGCCGAGGAATGCGGAAGGCACGGCGATTTTCTCGTTGGCGAACGTCTTCCAATCACTGCCTTCCGTCCATTTCTGGTTGAGCACCGTCCAACCTTGGTCGGGATGTGCGGGATCGAAGTGGTCGGCGATGAGGAGTTGCTGATTTTCGTCGCCTTTGTTGTAGCGCAAGATGTAGTCGAGCGTTACATAAGCGTTTTCCACGCCGGTGAGGTCGACCTCGGAGCTGACCAGGTAGTAGGTGCCGGCCGTTGTCTTCTTGGCGGCGTTGTCATAGCCGGAAGCTTTGGCGGTTTTGAAGTCAATTTTCCATGCGCCGTCTCCGGAAGTGGTGTAGTTTTTGAACGAACCGAAGGACGAGGCGAAAGTTTCTTCGAGCAGCACATCCTTGACATCGTTGCGATTGGGCTGTTGCTTTTCGGTGGGCAGACCGTAAGGTGAGGGCACGTCTTCGCAGGCGGTGAAACCGAGGGCGAGGGTGCAGGCGGCAGCGAGGGTGAGAAGCTTATTCATTTGGTCTTATTTTGTGTGGGCGGTGGTGGGTTGGATATCGTCGAGGCTACGCAGTTGCAATTGCCAGTCGGAATAGTAGGAGAGTACGCCGGTGTAGACGCAGCTCGCGGTGGGGATGCGGGTGAAGGAGATGTTGTTGCGCACGGAGGTGCGAATGGTGAATCCGGCTGTGCTGTTGTCGAGCATCAGAGTGCGATCCACTCCGAAACCGGCGTCGTAGAGCGCTTTGGGCGCAAATATTTTGGGGAGCGGTTCGAGTTTTCCGGAGAGGGTTCCCTTGGCAGGGGTATTGGCCTCAGCGCCTTGTACCTCTTTGATCTTTCCGCTCACCGTGGCGAGGAGCGGGCAGTTGAGATAGTTGCGGTTGCTCTTGTTTTCGAGCCAGCTTGCTGCCGCTGCCGTGGTGAGATCGCGGGGGGTGAGTTCGGGCGCTTTCGGATTGGGCGTGCCGACGAGAGCAATGTGGGTGCTGACGTCTTCGAGCAGCATGGGGCCGAGTCGCAGATTGCCGGCCGAGGTGTAATAGGGACGGCCGATTTTGGGCGTGCGGCTGTAATTGCCGATGTAGAGTCCGTTGAGGTTGATGCGCACGCGCTGTCCGAGTGCAAAATGGGGGAAGAGCGTGGAGGTTTTCACCCCGACGGTGATGCACTGGTCGTCGGGTGCTCCCGGCGTGGACTTGATGTCGCGGAGCACAAGCGTCTGATAGAGGTTGCCTGAGATGTCGTTGGCCACGACAACGCCTTCAAAAATCACGTCTTCTTTGACTTCTTCGAAGGTGTTGTTTCCCGAAATGGGCGCACTGTATTTCTCTTTGACTTGGAGAATGTCGGTGTTTGCCGCCGGCAATTGTTGAGCCGTGATGAGTGCGCGAGCATTGTCGGGCACTTCGTTGTGGTCCATGCACGAACCCAGCGAGAGCGAGAGTGCACCGGCGAGTGCGAGAGAGAGTATGCGATTCATGTGAGTGGCTTTTTAGAACTTGAATCCAACGTTGAGGAAGAAGTTGAAGGGGTTGGCATAGTAGTACTTCGAGTTGCGCGAGAACTTGTAAGCTTTGCCTTCTCCTTTGGTGTACGTTCCGCCGTCTTCCTTATAATAGTAGTCCGAGCGGTTTTGTTCGTATCCTCCCGTGCGGAGTTTCGTGTTGTTGGCGATGTTTTGGAACGCGAGACTCACGATCAAGCTGCGGCCGTGCGCCAGGCGGAAATAGCGTCCGATGCTGAAATCGAACATCACGCCTCCCTTGAACTTTTCTTGTTCGGCAGCATAAGCCGTGACTTCCCGGCCGTTGGCGTCGAAGAGCACACCACCTTCGCGTTTTACCTCGTTTTCGGTCACGTCATAGGAAGGACGTCCTGCGGCGTCGGTGCCGGAAGGCAAGTAGAAGTGGCCGTCGCCGTTGTAGGTGCTATTGAGTCGGCGGTAGGGCGAGAAGCCGACGTAAACGCGATCATAATAATTGGCCGATGCTTCGAAGAACCAGCCGTTGATGCTGTAGTTCGCGCCGAGCGAAACCGCCGTGAGCGGTGTGCTGCTCACCCGCATGCCGTCGGCAATGACGCGCAAGGGCATGTTTTCCTTCGTCACGGGATTCACCACTTTGTTCAGTCGCGCCAATTCGTTGGCGTTCATTCCCTCGTAGCTAATTTGCGCGTAGGGATTGTTGGTGTATTTCGCGTCGCCGACGGAGGCCAGGAGGAGGAACGAGAGATTGTTGGTGGCTTGCACGTCGAAGGCCGCCTCCACGCCGTAGTGTTCTTTGCGCACTCCCGTCATGGTGAGGTAAGTGAAGGTCGACTGCTGGTCGTTGTAGAAAGCACTTTGTTCCACTTGGCGTCCAAAGCGCGCGTAGTATCCGCTGAGTTTTCCCACCACGGGACCGAGGCGGAAGGTGTAGCTGAGGTCCGCGTCGTAGATGTCTTCATTGGTGAGGTGGTCCACAAAATTATTTTGTGCGCGGGGAGCCACGAAAGCATTGCGCGCCAACGGAGCCTGCGTCCCGGCGCCGGCACTGAGTGCGATCGTATGGTTGAACGTCGGCGAGTAGGCCACGCCGAGTTTACCGCCGCCGCCGAGGAATTTGGCCAATCCACTCTTGCCGAAGCTGTTGTTCTTGTAGCGTCCGTTCTCCATTCGGCCGTCGCGTTCCATGCTTGTGCCGTCGATATGCCCCGCGAGCGTGATGGTCCAATGGGGAGCCGTGAAACGATAGTTGCTCCAGGCCTCAGCTTGGGTCACATCTATATTATAGTCGTAGCCGAAGCGATCGCCTTTGGCAATTTGTCGATTGGGGTGGCGCACGTCGTTTTGCGCTTCGTCGGAAGCGATGCCGTAGTCGTTCACCGCAAACTTGTCGAGGTCGGTGTAGCGCGTGGCGCCGAGCAAGTCGGCCATGGTTTTATAGTGCATGCCGTGCGTACGATTGAATTGTACGCCGAGCGCAATGCGGTGGTGCACATTGAAAGTGTGGTTGAGCGTCGAGCTCAGCGCCCACACACTTTGGTCGTTGTGTCGGCGTTCCTGATAGTAGAGCGTTTCCCCACCCTCTTGTTCGTTGCGGCGGTTGACAAAGTAGAGCTGATCCCAGTCGATCTGTCGGTTCGCCTTGTTGGCCGTCCAGTGTTGGCGAAGTGTTTCCCACTGTTTGAACAGGAAATCCTCGTCCGCCACGTTGTGTTCGTTCGCATTGCTGCGCGTGCCGTCGCTTCCCCACACGTTGCCCACGCCCGAGGGGAAGTTCTTATAATAGTCCGGTCGCGGATCGTAAGCATTGCCATTCCATCCCAGCGACGTCCCGCTGTAGAACGAATAGGTGTAGCCCAAGTTCGTGGTCAGTCGCGTGTCGTTGTTGTCGCTGTTCCAGTCCCACGTGAGGATACTCGTGGGAGCGAAGGCGCGCACTACGCGCGAATTGCGTTTTTCGCCGTTTTGGTAACCCCAGTTCGGGTTGTAGTAGTGTGAGTTGGCCAACCAATAGGCCTCTTCTGTCGAAGCTGCCTGTTGTGCGCGTTCGGTCGGGGCGCCGTAGGTCACGAGCGAAAGCGCATGGTTCGTGCCGAAGCGCTTTTCCGCAGCGAGGAAATAAGCTGCCGAATTGTAGAACGTACCCTCGATCTGCCCTTCTTTCGCTCCCCGATAACCCACCGAGGCAGCGAGCGCCCAACCGTTGGACATGAGTCCCGTGGCGTAGGTGAAGAGTGCGCGTCCCACATAATTGCGGTTGGTGGCCGAGAGGCTCAATTTCTTGCCTTGGGCAAATTGCGAAGCACGGGTGTTGTAGCTCGTTGCGCCGCCGATGCCCGGAGTGCCGAAGGTGGAAAAATCATAGGCATTCAGCCCCTCGCGGTTGCGTGTGGCGTCATTGAGACCACCGATCGAGGCATAGTTGAAGCGTCCCAACTCCAAGTCGTTGAGTCGCAGCCCGTTCATGTAGGTGTTGGCGTACATATTGTCGTAGGCCCGCACCCGGAAACGCATCGGGCTGAAGCGGAATCCGACGTTGTAGAGAAACGGATCGCTTTTGGCCGTGACCGATGAAATGGTCTGCGCGAAGTCGCCGTCCTCATCGAGTTGCGATTCGGAGAAGGTGAAATCGGCATTGTCGTCTTGAAATCTGACGGTATCGGCCACAGGATGCTGTGCACGTGCCGCGGCACCCGCCACGCACCAAAGTGCGGCCAATAGGAACGTTCCTTTCTTCATGTATCTGAGGAGTCGTAAAGAGGTTATGTGGTTCGCTCGGCAGACTCGCCTGCCTTGTTCTGCTGTGCGCGGAGCACCGAAACAAGCGCCCACGTGAGGGTAGTTTTCAATGCGAAGATAGCAAAAAGACGTCGACTCTGCCGTTTTTTCCCCCTTTTTTTTGTCAATGCCCCGTTCCCTCCCCCGCATTTTGCGCTCTTCCCACCGAAAAAGCCCCATCGAAGCGGAGCGAATGCGATTTTGTTGTTAAATTTGCTCCGTAATCACCTATTCAGTATGAAGAATTTACTTTCCGCCCTGCTCCTTGTCCTTGCGCTCGGAGTACTTCCCGCCTCTGCACAAAAGAAGGTGCTCTACGGCGTGGGATTTTACAACGTCGAAAACCTTTTCGACACGCAACACGACGCCGGCAAGAACGACTACGAGTTCCTGCCCTCCGGCTCCTACCAGTGGACAGAACAAAAATACACCGCCAAGCTCCACAACATCGCCCAAGTGCTGAGTGAACTTTGTACCGAAGTGGGTACGAAGAAGAACCCCGCCGGCGCCGCCGTCATCGGTCTGAGTGAGGTCGAAAACAGCCACGTGCTCAATGATCTCCTGCGCGAGCCCGCCTTGGCCGCCCGCGGTTATCGCTATGTCCATTTCGACGGCCCCGACCGCCGAGGTATCGACGTGGCGCTGCTCTACAATCCCAAAGCCTTCCACCTCGTAGAAGCCCAACTCATTCCCTACATCTACCCCACCGAAAGCCAACCCGACGTGGATCTCGGTTTCTACATTGATGAGAAAGGCCGTGTCAAAGGCTATCCCTACCAAAACGGTCTCCTGCGCGGCGACACCACCTACATCACCCGCGGTTTCCTCACCGTCGAAGGCTATTTGGGTGGCGAAAAGTTCTATTTCATCGTCAACCACTGGCCTTCTCGCGGAGCACAAAGCCCTGTGCGTGAGCGTGCCGGCTACCAAGTGCGCCGTCTCAAGGAAGCCCTCCTCAAGCAAGACCCCGATGCGCGCATTGTCATCATGGGCGACCTCAACGACGACCCCGGCAACCTCTCCGTCTCCTCGTCCGACGCCCTCGCGGCCAAGAGTGACAAAAACGCCTGTGCCCCCCACGATCTCTACAACCCCTGGTACGACATGCTCTACAAACAAGGTGTAGGCACCCTCTACTACCGTGGCAAATGGAATCTCTTCGACCAGATCATTTTCACCGGCAACCTGCTCCAGGACAAAGACAAAACGCGGCTGCATCTGTTGACCAACGCCGTCTTCTCGCGCGACTACCTCTTGCAAACCGAAGGTAAATACAAAGGTGCACCCAAACGCACCACTGCCGGCGGTACTTGGCTCAACGGCTATTCCGACCACCTGCCCACGCAGATCTTCCTCGTCAAGGATGCCCGCTAACTTCAACACAAACGCCTAAACTTTATCTTCCACTCGTGGCACAGAAACCTGCAATTCCCAAAGGCACCCGCGATTTCGGCTTTGTCGAAATGGCACGCCGCAATTATATCTTCGACACCATCCGCAGCGTCTATCGCCTCTACGGCTTCAGCCAGATCGAAACCCCCGCCATGGAGAACCTCTCCACCCTGATGGGCAAATATGGTGAGGAAGGCGACAAACTCCTCTTCAAAATTCTCAACAGCGGCGACTTCACCCGCTCCGTCTCCACCGCCGACTACGAAGCCGCCTCCGCACCCGCCCTCGCTGCCAAGTTCTGCGAGAAAGGACTGCGTTACGACCTTACCGTCCCCTTCGCCCGTTTTGTGGTGCAGCACCGCGAGGAACTCACCCTTCCCTTCAAGCGCTACCAAATCCAACCCGTTTGGCGTGCTGACCGTCCGCAGAAAGGCCGTTATCGCGAGTTCTACCAGTGCGATGCCGACGTTGTCGGTTCCGATTCGCTCCTCAATGAGGTCGAACTCATGCAGATTGTCGACGAGGTCTTCACCCGTTTCGGCATCCGTGTCGCCATCAAGATCAACAACCGCAAGATCCTCACCGGCATTGCCGAAGTGATCGGTGCGGCCGATAAGATTGTCGACATCACCGTGGCCATCGACAAACTCGACAAGATCGGTCTCGACAAGGTCAACGAAGAACTCGCTGCCGCCGGTCTTTCCGACGAACAGATCGCACGCCTCCAACCCATCATCTCCCTCTCCGGCACCAACGCCGAGCAACTCGACACCATGCGCGGCGTCTTGGCCGAAAGCGAAGTCGGTTTGCGCGGTTGCGATGAAGTGGCCTTCGTGCTCGAAGCCCTCGGCGACAGCCTCCGCAACGCGCTCGAACTCGACCTCACCCTGGCCCGCGGCCTCAACTACTACACCGGCTGTATCTTCGAAGTTAAAGCCCTCGATGTCGAGATCGGTAGCATCACCGGCGGTGGTCGTTACGACAACCTTACCGGCATCTTCGGTCTCCCCGGTCTTTCCGGTGTGGGCATCTCCTTCGGTGCCGACCGCATCTACGACGTGCTCAACCAGCTCGAGCTCTACCCCGCCGATACCGCGACGGGCGTCGAACTGCTCTTCATCAACTTCGGCGCCGCCGAAGCCGCTCGCTGCCTTGAATTGGCGCGCACCACCCGTGCCGCCGGCATTTCCACCGAGGTCTATCCCGATGCCGCCAAAATGAAGAAGCAAATGGCCTACGCCAACGCGCGCCACATCCCCTTCGTTGCCCTCATCGGTGAGAACGAGTTGCAACAAGGCCTCGTCACGCTCAAGAATATGACCACCGGCGAGCAGTCGCAACTCACTCCCGAGCAACTGCTCGAGCATCTCCGCGCTTGAGTCCCGTCCCACGGCACACGCTAAGCCGATAACACAACACACCGTGCCCGAACCTTTACCACTTTTGGCAATCGTTCGGGCGCGGTATTTTTGTATCTCGCCACAAAGGCGAAGTCTTTTTCATGCGCAGTGCACCAACTAAAGTTACTCCCCTGAGCGGCTGCCCCATATTTTCGGCTACTTCCGAGAAAACGTGTCGTTTTGTCGTTCGACGACCACCTCCATCGTCCGCCGTGTGCCCTCTTCTTCTGCCTATTGTGCCTTTCGATCCCTTCCCTTCGTCCTCTTGTCTCAACTAAGAGCGCCACGCTACAAATCTGTTGCGTGGCGCTTTCGTTCAAGTGGGTTTTCTTCTCACAGGTACCGGTCTCACTTATGGACAGTGCAAGAAGAGAGGAAATCTTTGGAATGGTGTCATGGTTTGACCGTCTTCTTTCCGTTCACGACAGACACTCCGGCCGGCAAATGTTACCATGCTCCGCGCTTGCGTGCAGTGGGTAGATGTGCTTCGCGCCGTCTGTTCCTTTTCTCCGTAGTAGGTTTAGCGGTAAAATAGCCCTTTTTCGGATTAGCCATCTTTGCGTCGACCTTGTTCTTATCATAGGCGACTGCGCCCTTCAACTTCGTGCAACCGGCAAACATATTTTCTGATTCCGGGCACTGCCAAGCCGTATTGCTGTGGATGGTCGTCAGCGCCGCGCAACCGGAGAACATGAAACCCATGTCAGTGACGTTCTGTGTGTTGAAGTTCTTCAGATCGAGCGAAGTCAAACCCGAGCAATCTTTGAACATCCCACTCATGTTTGTGACGTTCTGTGTGTTGAAGTTCTTCAGATCGATCGAGGTCAGCGCCTCGCAAGTTTGGAACATCCAACTCATGTCAGTGACGTTCTGTGTGTTGAAGTGCTGCAGGTCAACAGAAGTCAGCGCCTCGCAAGAGGAGAACATGTTATTCATTTTCGTTACGTTTTGTGTGTTGAAGTTCTTCAGATCGAGCGAAATCAACGCCTCGCAACTGGAGAACATCCCCTCCATGTTGGTTACGTTTTGTGTATTGAAGTTCTTCAGATCGAGCGAAGTCAGCGCCCTGCAATTGAAGAACATCAAACCCATTTTAGTGACGTTCTGTGTGTTGAAGTTCTTCAGATCCAGCGACGTCAGCGTCCAGCAATCGGAGAACATCCAACTCATGTCAGTGACGTTTTGTGTGTTGAAGTTCTTCAAGTCGAGCGAAGTCAGCGCCCAGCAACCATTGAACATCGAGCTCATGTCAGTGACGTTCTGTGTGTTGAAATTCTTCAGATCGAGAGAGGTCAGTGCCTTGCAACCAGAGAACATCGAGCTCATGTTGGTTACGTTTTCTGTGTTGAAGCTCTTCAGGTCAATAGAAGTCAGCGCCCAGCAACCATTGAACATCGAGCCCATATTAGTTACGTTCTGTGTGTTGAAGTTTTTCAGATCGAGCGAAGTCAGCGATACGCAATCGGAGAACATCCTACTCATGTCAGTGACGTTCTGCGTGTTGAAGTCCTTCAGATCCAGCGACGTCAGCGCCATGCAATCGGAGAACATCGAGCTCATATTAGTGACGTTTTGTGCGTTGAAGTTCTTCAAGTCGAGCGAAGTCAGCGCCTTGCATCGGTAGAACATCGAGCTCATGTTAGTGACGTTCTGTATGTTGAAGTTCTTCAGATCCAGCGAAGTCAGTGCCCTGCAATCGGAGAACATCGAGCTCATATTAGTGACGTTCTGTGTGTTGAAGTTCTTCAAGTCGAGCGACGTCAGCGCCTCGCAACCGGAGAACATCCCCTCCATGTTGGTTACGTTTTGTGTGTTGAAGCTCTTCAGATTAAGAGAAGTCAGCGCCACGCAACCATCGAACATCGAGCTCATATTAGTGACGTTTTGTGTGTTGAAGCTCTTCAGGTTAAGAGAAGTGAGCTCATGGCAACGAGAGAACATCCAACTCATGTCAGTTATGTTCTGTGTGTTGAAGTTCTTCAGATCCAGCGACGTCAGCGCCCAGCAACCATCGAACATCGAGCCCATATTAGTTACGTTCTGTGTGTTGAAGTTCTTCAGATCGAGAGAAGTCAGTGCCGAGCAATCTTTGAACATCCAACTCATGTCAGTGACGTTCTGTGTATCGAAGTTCCTCAGGTCAATAGAAGTCAGTGCCTCGCAAGCGGCGAACATGAAGCCCATGTCGGTTACGTTTTGTGTCTTGAAGCTCTTCAGGTCGAGCGACGTCAGCGCCTCGCAAGCGGCGAACATGCCCCTCATGTCTTTTACTTCCGCAGTGTTGAGGTATTCCAGTCCTTCTATTTTCGTGAGAGCTTTACAATGATAGAACCACGCGGCGGTGGTGGTGGGACGGAAATCTCGGAACGACGCATCGAACACCACACGTGTGGTGGTATTGTTTATCACCTTCCATGTTCCTGCCCATGCGGGGTAGGTTCTCTCTCTCTCCTGTTGGTAGGTTCTCTCTCTCTCCTGTTGCATCTCCCCAATCCCCCATGTCGTGCCGGTGCGGGTGGAGCGAAGTGCATCGTAGTAGAAGGTGAGTGTCGTCTTGTCCGCACTTTGTGCCACATAGGCCTCGCGGGTTTGCGCTTGCGCACGCTGCGGAGTGGCGAGCAGGAAACTAAATAGTGCGAAGAGCATCGCACAACAATAACGTAAATAGTGGATCATACGGTGGTGCTCCTCCATTTCTTTCCCCGATCGGGGGCAAGCCGCCTTCGGGAGCAGGGGCGGTGATGAAAAAATGCTTTTGATGAATTGACGGCATGAGTGCTTGTGCTGTGAAAGCATCCCGGCCTGAGCCTAAACGGTGCAGAACTTGCTACTGCTAAGGCACATTTGCGTGACTAAGTGTTCTGTTATTATATTGATCGTGGCAAAGATATGAAAAAATAGGTATTATCAGAATGATAACTCTGAAAAAAGTAGCGCTGAAAGCATCGTGCAGCAAAAATTTCACACACCACCGAAACGCGCTCAGAAAGCCTTATGAAAAACTCCTCGACAACGTGACCAAACAAGCCGCCTTTTGCTGAAAACTCCACTGCTTTTCAGCACCACCCCGCTTGGATTCACTCGTCACTGCGCCACAGGGCAGAGACACCCCAAAATGACTTCCCCTCACGCGCGTACGCGCACGCGCCTTTCAGTCAGTTTCTGTTTTTTCCCTTCACCTCTTCACCCTTGTTCCGCAAGTTGTTGATTCATAGTGAGATGAGGGTGAAGGATTGGGGCGGTGAACCTTCACCCCGGCGTTCACCCGTTGCCGAATGCGATCGCACAAGTTCGGCGCGTGTCGCAGCCCCTGCCGGAGGGCTCACAGTGCACTGAAAACAAAGCCCCGAACCATCGATGCCGAAGTGAAGGCGACGGTGAAGGGACTGCGAGCAAAGTCTTCACACTTATCGCGTTGTGAGTGTGAGGGTTACGACATGTGGGTGAAGGAGTGAAGGCAAAAATCGAAAACCGCCTGAAGAGCGCGCACGCGTACGCGCGTGAAGATGCGAGACTGCCCGAGGCTGCGTGCTCGAGAGCCGATGCAAGAGAGCCAAAGCCGTCCGAGAGCGTGAATTTCCAGTCTGCGATGGCACAACGAGCGAAAAAAGCCGAGAAATCACGCCGTGTTCGTGCTTTTCTCTCTACCTTTGCACACGCTCCCCTTTGTCGCATCGCGACAGAGGTTCCTTGATCTATATTTGGTGCGCGGCCGCCTTCGCAGTCGCCCCGCTCTTTCATTCACTCAACGTTCCACTCGACATGTGGTTTGTCGACCTCCTCACCCGTCCCTCCGCCATTCAAGCCGTCATCGTCTTGTCGGCCGTCTGCGCCCTCGGTCTCTCGCTGGCTAAGTTTCGTTTTCGCGGCATCAGCCTCGGCATCACGTTTGTGTTCTTTGCCGGCATTCTGGCCGGTGCCCTCGGGCTGAAACTCGATCCGCGAATGCTCTCCTATGCCGAGAGCTTCGGACTCATTCTCTTCGTGTATGCCCTCGGTTTGCATGTCGGTCCCGGTTTTGTCACCACGTTCCGTCACGGTGGCACCATCCTCAATCTGCTGAGCATCGGCGTGGTGCTGATCGGTACGGTGCTGGCCGTGGTGATCGCCCTGGCGGGGTGGATGCCCTTCACCGATTTGATGGGCGTGCTCTGCGGTGCCACAACCAATACCCCCGCACTGGGTGCGGCACAGCAGACGCTCAAGCAACTCGGCCAACCGTCGGCCGTTGCCGCCCTGAGCTGTGCGGTGACCTACCCCATCGGCATGATCGGCGTCATCATTGTGCTGGTCATCATGCGCGGTTGGTTGCAGCGTCACGACCACGCCAAAGAGGACGACAACGACGAAGAAGCCTACATCACCTCCTACTGCGTGCGCAATCCCGCCCTGTTTGGGCACACCATCCACGACATCGTGTCGCATGCCGAACACACCCGTTTTGTGGTGTCGCGATTGTGGCGCGAAGGCAAGGTGCTCATGCCCAGCGCTTCGACCGAAGTGCGCGAAGGCGACCGCTTGCTCATCATCACGCGCAAGGCGCAGGTGCACGCGCTGACCAATCTGTTCGGTGAGCACGAAACGAAAAACTGGATGGAGGAAAACATCGACTGGAACGCCATCGATGCGCATTTCATTTCGCGCCACGTGCTCATCACCCGCCCGGAGATCAACGGCAAGAGCCTGCGCGATCTCAATTTGCGCTACCTCTATGGGGTAACGGTGAGTCGCATCAAGCGCGACGACCTGCGCCTACTCGCCACCCCCGACCTCATGTTGCGCATGGGCGACCGCGTGACGGTGGTGGGACATGCCGACAGCATCGAACAAGTGGTGCGACTGCTCGGCAACGAGGTGCGTTCGCTCGAAGAACCCAACATGGTCACCATTTTCTTGGGCATCGTACTCGGTTTGCTGCTCGGCAGCATCCCCATCAGCGTGGGGTTGAACTTCCCCATCAGCCTCGGTTTGGCCGGCGGTCCCATCATCATGGGCATTCTCATCGGCGCCTACGGTCCGCGATTGCACATGGTCGCCTACACCACGCAGTCGGCCAACCTCTTGATGCGTTCGCTCGGGCTGTCGATGTACCTGGCCTGTCTGGGGCTGGATGCCGGTGGCGATTTCTTGGCCACGGTGATGCAGCCGGCTGCGTTGCAATGGATCGGTTTCGCCGCTTTGCTCACCGCAGTCCCGCTGGCCGTGGTGGCCGTGGTGGCCGTGGTGTGGCGTCGCAAGTCGTTTGCCACGACGGCGGGCATGCTTTGCGGTGCGATGGCCAACCCGATCGCCTTGGGCTATGTGAACGACACGATCGAGGGCGACAAGGCCTCGTTGGCCTATGCCGCAGTCTACCCGCTCGCCATGTTCCTGCGCGTGATCATCGCGCAAATCATGGTGATGCTCTGGTTCACCTGATGCGGGTGCCGTCTGCACGCGCTCCCTTTGTCCACTTTCTTCCCACAACGCCTTCGGCGCGATCCGACTGTTAACCGGATCGCGCCGAAATGCCTTTTTTATCTTGCAGAACGACAACTTCCAATGCCTTGTGTGTGAAAATGCAAGGCTTGAAAAGCCTTTTTTGTTGATTTGTTTTGTGTGTAGATGATAAAGTAGTAATTTTGTCGTCAAATCCTTCGGTTTTTTTGCCGTCGGAAAGGTATGAAATCCACACAATTCCTACATTTTTCCGCTTCGCTTAGCGCCTGTCGTTTCGCGCTGCGGTGGTTGAGTGCCGCCCCCTCCGCATCATTCACATAGACTTCTTTCTCCGTTTCGGGCGTGCTGTATTGTTGTTCTCTCTGTTTGCCGTTGTCATGACGCTCTTCCTTCTGCTTGCCATTTTGCTCGGTCTCGTCATCCCCTATTTCCAGCGCCGTCGTGCTCGTCTCACCTATAGTGCCCGCCGGCGTCGACACTATTTGCGCAAGGCCCGCCACACCGTCTATTGGGGCGTGGGTTGCCTTTGCATGGCCTTCCTGCTCTGGTTTTTCAAAATCCGTTTGTGAAGTCGGATCCCCCACCTTAAGTCGTAAAATCAAATTGTTGTGTTGTTTTTTTCGCATGAGCAGAGTCCGTGTGGTGTTTTAATCTTATATTTGCACGGATATCCGTGTGTAGCGGAAAAGCAGCACAACGGCATACCCCAGTCTACTGCGAAATCACAATCAAATCATACCCATTATGTCCAAATCCAAACACTACAACGGGCTTTCTGCGCGCGAAGTGGAGGAAAGCCGTGCGCGTCACGGTGTGAACGTCCTCACTCCCCCGGAGAAAACCCCGCTTTGGAAGCGTTTCCTCGAAAAGTTTGAGGATCCGATCATCATCATCCTGCTCATCGCAGGCGTCTTCTCGTTGCTCATCTCGTGCTACGAGTTTTTCGGTCTCGACAAGGAAGCCACGGTCTTTTTCGAACCGATAGGTATCTTTGTCGCCGTGCTGCTTTCGACGGGACTGGCCTTCTACTTCGAGCTCAAAGCCAATCAGGAATTTGAGATCCTCAACCAGGTGAACGACGAAGAGCCGGTGCGCGTGATTCGTGAGGGCAACACGGTCGAGGTGCCCAAATGTGACATCGTGGTGGGCGACATCGTGATGATCGGCACGGGCGACGACATCCCGGCCGACGCTGAGCTGCTCGAATCGGTACAACTCACGGTCGACGAATCGACCTTGACCGGCGAACCTCTCTGTGCCAAGACCACGGTCGAGGCCGATTTTGACGCCGAAGCCACTTTCCCCTCCAACCACGTGCTGCGTGGCACGAAGGTGATGGCCGGACACGGCATTTGCCGCGTCTTGGCAGTCGGCGACGCCACCGAAAGCGGCAAAGTGTTTGAGGCCGCACAAATCGATGATAGTGTGAAAACACCGCTCAACGAGCAACTTGACCGTTTGAGCAACCTGATCACCAATATCAGCTACGTCCTGGCCGTGCTCATCATTGTGGGCCGCGTGGTCATGTACTTTGTCAGCGGAAGCGAGTCTGTCGGTTTCCAATGGGTGGACTTTGCCTCCTACCTGCTCAGCACGATCATGATTGCCGTGACGGTGATTGTGGTGGCCGTACCCGAAGGTTTGCCGATGGCCGTGACCCTCAGTTTGGCCTACTCCATGCGCCGCATGTTCCGCACGGGCAACCTCGTGCGCAAGATGCATGCTTGCGAAACCATGGGCGCCACGACCGTAATTTGCACCGACAAAACCGGAACGCTGACCCAGAACCGCATGACGGTGGCCGAAGCGGCCTTCCCCTCGCTGCCCGATCAGCAACTCGGCGCGAACGAAGAGAGCGGACTCATCGCCGAAGGCATCGCAGTGAACAGTACGGCGACGCTCGACCTGAGCGATGCGGCACACCCCTCCGTGTTGGGTAACCCCACAGAGGGCGCTTTGCTGCTCTGGCTTCACAGTCAATCGCGCGACTACCGCACGTTGCGCGAAGGTTCCAAGACGTTGGTGGAACTTCCCTTTGCCACGGAACGCAAATACATGGCGGCTGTGGTCGAATCGGGTGTGCTCGACGGACGTCGCGTGCTCTATGTGAAGGGAGCTCCCGAAATCGTGCGTTCGCTCTGTGCCAAGGCCGTGGGCGACGAATCGATCGAAACGCTTAACGAACGACTCTTGGGCTATCAGCGACAAGCCATGCGCACGCTCGGCTTCGCCTATCAGGTGCTCGAAGGCGACGAACAAGCGATCGATGACGAGCGCGGTGTGGTGGCCAATGATCTCACCTATCTGGGCACAGTGGCCATTGCCGACCCCGTTCGTCCCGATGTGCCCGAGGCCGTGGGCGAATGTCTGTCTGCCGGCATTGATGTGAAGATCGTCACCGGCGATACCTCGGCCACTGCCGCGGAAATCGGTCGACAGATCGGTCTCTGGGGCGAGCATCACGACGACCGTGCCATCATCACCGGACCGGAATTCGAGGCGCTCAGCGACGAAGAGGTTTACGATCGCGTGAACGACCTCAAAATCATTGCGCGTGCACGTCCGCTCGACAAGAAACGCCTTGTCGAAACGCTCCAGAAGCGCGGACAAGTGGTGGCCGTGACGGGCGACGGCACCAACGACGCCCCTGCACTCAAAACGGCACACGTCGGTTTGTCGATGGGCGACGGCACCTCGGTGGCGAAAGAAGCCAGCGACATCACGATCACTGACAACTCGTTCTCGAGCATTGGGCGTGCTGTGATGTGGGGCCGCTCGCTCTACCAAAACATCCAGCGTTTCATCCTCTTCCAAATGACGGTGAACGTAGCCGCTTGCTTCATTGTGTTGGCCGGTGCCTTCATGGGCACAGATTCGCCGCTCACGGTGACGCAGATGCTTTGGGTGAACCTCATCATGGACACGTTTGCTGCCATGGCGCTGGCTTCGCTGCCGCCTGCTGAGCGGGTGATGCACGACAAGCCCCGCGATCGCAATGCTTTCATCATCGATGGTGGCATGAAGCGCATGATTCTCGTCACGGGCGGCATCTTCTTCCTCCTGCTCCTTGGTTTCGTCTACGTTTGCGAGCACGCCGATGTGACTTCGCTCACCGATCTGTGCAACCTGCAGTTCGGCACGGGAATGGGACTCTCGGCTTTGGAGAAAAGCTACATCTTCACGTTCTTCGTGATGCTCCAATTCTGGAATATGTTCAACGCTCGCGCTTATCTCACGGGACAATCGGCCTTCCACTTCAAGCAGTGCAAGAGCTTTTTGTTCATCTTGCTGGTGATCTTGGTCGGCCAAATTCTGATCGTCACCCTCGGCGGCCAGATGTTCAGCGTTACGCCGCTGCCCCTCCAAGATTGGGCCATCCTCATCGGCTGTACTTCGGTCGTACTTTGGATCGGTGAGTTGGTTCGCCTCTTCCGCAAATAAGTGAAGACTTAGCGAATAGCACTACAAACACAACACAATAGCAAAAGGCTGAAGTCCTGATTGGGACTTCAGCCTTTATTGGGTAGTGAGCCGGCAGTTTCGAAAAAACGTCGTATATTTGCAATTTCGAGTCGGCGCTCAGTAAGCCGAGCGCAGCATGGAAACCGATCCGGTGAGGTGGTGATCCGTCTGCGGTGAAAACATTACAGAAAATACAACGCATGAACTCTTCTCAGAACTATGTTTGGCGAATCGCCAAGCGATTTTTCAACGCCTTGCCCGATAAAACCGACGAAACAGCCATCGTGGAGCAGATCAGCGACGGGGTCACTTTTCGCGGTGCGAACCTTTGGGTGCTCATCTTTGCTATTTTCATCGCCTGCCTCGGCTTGAACCTCAATTCCACGGCGGTGATCATCGGCGCGATGCTCATTTCGCCCCTCATGGGCCCGATCATCGGTATGGGGTTGGCCGTGGGACGAGCCGATCTCGAGTTGCTCAAACGCTCGCTGACCAACTATGGTGTGTCCACGGTGATCAGTGTGCTCACCGCCGCGCTCTATTTTCAGCTCACCCCGCTCACCGAGGCGCAATCTGAACTCCTGGCGCGCACCTCTCCCACGCTCTACGATGTGCTGATCGCCCTTTTCGGCGGCGCGGCGGGCATCTTGGCGCTCTCTACCGGCGGGAAAGGCAACGTCATCCCGGGAGTGGCCATCGCCACCGCCCTCATGCCGCCACTCTGCACGGCGGGCTACGGGTTGGCGATGGGCGAATGGTCGTTCTTCTTCGGCGCATGCTACCTCTTTTTCATCAACACCGTTTTCATCGCCCTCGCCACTTACGTGGGTGTGCGCTTGTTGCAATTTAAGCCAAAGCAGTTTGTGGACAAGGCTCGCTTGGCGGTCGTGAATCGCTACATCGCCGTCATTGTTGTGGTCACGATGCTGCCGGCGGTCTACATGACGACACAAATCATTCGCCAAAGTGTGTTCGAAAATCACGTGAAACAGTTTGTCAAACAAGAACTGAATCAGCCGGGCACGCGCATTCTCTCAGAACAGGCCGACCGCGAAACGAAAACCCTCGACGTGGTGGCTCTTGGAGCTGCCCTGCCGAACGACATGATCGAAGCGGCGCGTCAGCGCTTGGCAGATTATCAGTTGGCCGACTACCAACTGAATGTGATTCAAGGCGCACAGTCCGACAGTTTGCTCTTGGCGCGCAACAATGCCGGCACGCAACAAAGTCTTTCAGGACAGGATCAGCAACATCTGGTCTTGCAAACGGAGCGCGTGGCGCAGCTCGAACGCGAAACCGCCGACTATCGCCGACTCGATGCATTGGCTCGCGAAATCGGCGGTGAGGTGAAAGCCGTTTGCCCCAAGGTGGAAAGCATCGGTCTGTCGAAAATCACGGAAACACCCGTCGACAGCGGTGCCGTTCACTCCTATGTCTTGGCCGTGGCCAACAGTCGTACGCCCCTTCCCGCGACCGACCGCGACCGACTGGCGCAATGGCTCAAAGTGCGTACGCAAGCCGACAGTTTGCGCTTGGTGACGGCCGAAGTCCACTGATCGGACCTTGAACTCTTTGAGCAGCGTCAACGGGTCATCAAGGGTTGGTTTCCAATGAATCCCAACCGCCGCGACGAATTTCCGGCCGACGCTGTGCCCTTCGGCGGCTATGCTCGACGGACGTCGCGTGCGCTATGTCAAGGGAGCTCCCGAAATCGTGCGTTCGCTCTGTGCCAAGGCCGTGGGCGGGGAATCGGTCGAAACGCTCAACGAACGACTCTTGGGCTATCAGCGACAAGCCCCGCGATCGCAATGCCTTCATCATCGATGGTGGCATGAAGCGCATGATTCTCGTCACGGGCGGCATCTTCTTCCTCCTGCTCCTTGGTTTCGTCTACGTTTGCGAGCACGCCGATGTGACTTCGCTCACCGATCTGTGCAACCTGCAGTTCGGCACGGGAATGGGGCTCTCGGCTTTGGAGAAAAGCTACATCTTCACGTTCTGCGTGATGCTCCAATTCTGGAACATGTTCAATGCCCGCGCTTATCTCACGGGACAATCGGCCTTCCCCATCAACTAAAACTCCCCCTCTTTCGACGGAAAGAGGGGGAGTTTTTCGTTGGGGCCACCTTGTTTTGTGCAAAAGGCGGAAAGGGAGTGAGGAGCGGCAGGAGGCCGCGTTGCAAAGTCGGAGATTAACGGCGAACTCGTGCGATGCCCGTGAAGTCGCCGCGGGTGATTTGTACGTCTTTCGAGCAACGATAGAGGGCGTCTTTCTGCATTTCGCAGTCGTTGGGGAGATAGACGCGCTTCAAGTTGGGGCAAGATTCCACGGCGTAGCTCTCCATCACCTTCGTACCCGGCACAATCACGAGTTGTTCGATGCTGTTGTGGCGCGCAATGATGTTCTTTTCGAGGCGCTCGATGGGCTGGAGTTTCACACTCTTCATGGCGGCGGGAATGAAGACGAGCGATTCGATTTTCTTCATCCAGTTTTTGGTGTAGACCACCCCGTCCTTGGCCGCGAATTTTGTGTTTTGGTCTTCGACAAACACGGTCTCGACGTTTGTTCCTCTCTCGGCTAGGCTCACCACTTGGTCGTCGCCGAGCGAAACAATGTTGCGACCGAGATAGACTTGCTTCACGTTTTTGGGGAGATCTTGGTGAGGAATGAAGGCCGAGACGCGGAGTTTGTGCGTGGAGAAGGGCACGGTGAGAATGTCGCCCGAGGACTTGACGCGCGAAACGTTGAGGTGGCCTTGGAAGAAGTCATAGCCGAACTGGTCGTCTTCGAAGACTTCGATGTCGGTGCGCAGCGGTTGGAGATGCTTGTAGGTATCGACCTTGTCCATTTCGAAGAAGCCGCCGTTGGTGGGGTCGTTCACATACCATTTGCCGTCGGCGTAGACGTAGTCCCAGGCGTGGGCGCCCAGATAGACATCGCCTTGGAACAAATTGCCGTTGATGCCGATGCAGGGAATGCCTTGCGTGTAGAGCAAAACCTTGAGTATGTTGGCGTAACCTTGGCAAACGCAAACGCCGCCGCTGAAGGCACCGTAAGGATCGTTGCGGCCATTGCCGTTGTTGTCGTAGGTGGTGTTCTTGATCACGAAGTTTTGCAGCGCTTTGAGCTTTTCCAAGTTGTTCTTGCAGTCCTTCGTCACCTCATCGGCCTTGGCTTTCATCTGTGCGAGCTGGTCGGCGGTGAGGGCATTGGGGTCCGATTTTTCAGAGAACATCGAGATGTCGAGCGCACGTTGGGGATCCATGGCGGCAAGAATGTACTTCAAGTCGATCATGTGGTTGGTCCTGCTGAGCGAGCGGCTGTTGTCGGGTGCCGCAAAGTGCGAAGCGTCGTAGTCGAACGAGAGGGGCGATGCCACCTGCGTGAAGGTTTCGGCGCTGCGCGGCGCTTGCGGATCTTCGGCAGCGCAGGAGCCGAGCAGACAGAGTGCTGCGGCGAGACAGAGAGCGGAAGTAGAGTGGTTCATGGAGAAAGGAATTAA
>ERZ773013.64-NODE-64-length-63538-cov-18.411401_pt1 | contig 63538 bp, 84 predicted proteins | sample MGYA00511670_ERZ773013 | MGnify/ENA primary metagenome ERZ773013 (study PRJEB29015, sample SAMEA2738120) | human oral metagenome | biome: human oral; feature: human-associated habitat; material: saliva | place: China | collected 2257 ... | reverse complement strand
TATATAGTAGTTATTTTTATTTATTTATATTAATCTACTAAAAGTTTATCTTATTTTTTAATATATACAACTTAAATATATAGGTCACCGGAGAACCCCCTTCTCACTGTTGCATCTAGAGGCCCTTTTCGTATGGCAAAATTTTTATTCCATTAGATTTTGCGATCTGCCTATCCATCTAATGGCATTTTACTAAATTCGCCCAAAAAACGAAAAACCTGCACAACTGAGAACCTAAGTTACGGAGAACCTAAACTACACAACATTTTCCCACGCCGCAACTTGGTTCTCACAACACCTCACCGCTGATGTAACTTCTCGCATACTAACAAAAACATACCGAAAGCCTAAACAACGGCAATACTAACTTCTCACAACATCACCGCTGACGTAACTTCCTAGAATCTGACTTCTTACACGCTCTCACGCCTAAACTTGTTATACACGTGATTTTCACGTCTACACACCGTTCTCGCTAAATAACCTGTTCATAAACCACTGTATACCATACAGTCTTTTAACAGCCTATAAACAGCCTTGAACAGTCTTACCATCCTACCAAAAAACCTAAGCAACTCAAGCACTTAGCTTCTATTGCACGCTATAGCACCCATACAAACGCAAAAACCTGCCCACATACACCAAAAATTAAAATGTAGGTTTTGCCCATTTTTTATCCGATTTATGCCCTAAAATAGTCTCAACAAGTCCTAATACTACAGTTTTTATAAAAACGATGTGACTAACTAGGTACGAGGCATACAGTATTTTGGTATTTATTTACTATACACAACACAAAATCACCTCTCAATCCACTTCTCACACCATACCTCATGCTACCATAACGGCTAACCGCACTTCTCGCACTACTCATTTTTACCAACTTAAAACGTCCTTAAATATAAGATACCAACACATTAAAATTCTTTAACGGTTAAATTTCTTCGACTGTTGCTGCTTAATAAACAGCACAAAGCACAATCTACAAAATAAAAAGCACTTATATTTTAATAACTTACAAAATAAAGCAAAAAATATTAACTTTTTTAAAAATAAATGTTGCTTTTTGTTTTTTGTCCTATTATAATAGGCACAAATAAAGGGCGAACCGCCTGATTACTGGTTTAACCGTCTTTTTATAAGCAGGATTTAGCCTTGTAAACCTTGATACACGTTCAACCAATATATAGAACGTGAATAATAGAAAGGTTTGAGATTTTTTAACGGTTAAAGAAAAAAAATTTTCGTATTTTTAAGTACGAAAAAAGTGGATAAGAAAAAATCGTATTTCGCAAATATCTGACAAGTCAGATATTTTCGTAGTTAAAAATACGAAATTTAACAGATAGGAGAACACAATGAACTTTACAAAATACTTCAAGCGACCAACGACAGGCGTGGTATTTAAGAAAGACCGATGGAAATACACGGTTGCAACGGTTATCCGTGATGTAGTAGAGACAATCTTCTACATTCTTGTAGCGGGCTTTGTTTGTTGGCTTGCTTTGTATTCTTTCTTTAATCTAGGAGAGTAGAAAATGGCGAACAAGAAAGTCAAGGTGTGGGTAGTGCAGGCATCTACCCGATGTGGACGGTATAGCTTCCCGCCTATGATGTATAGTTGTAGCAACAAGCGGGATGCGATTGAGCAGTACCGCACGTTGCATAAAATAAGAGGCAAGCACGTTCGATTAACGTGTGAGCAGTGTGAGAGAAAAGACGATTTAACCGACGGTTAAAAATCGTATTTAGAAATACGAAATTTTTACAAAAACTTAAAAAGGAAAACATATGAACACAAAGAAAGCGGAGCAGCTAATCAGTAAACTACGTCGTCGTGTAGACTTTCTCTCTGATGGCGGTCGTAGCATTAAACCTACACAACGTGCCATACAACGAGTGAAGAAGTTGTATGGGTTTGATAAACCAAGCCGCAAAGAACCTAAGTGGCTAAGCGTCTACGAGTTATAGGAGAAAGAGAATGAAATTTGAAAATTATTTAAAGACCCTACCTTTCGATGAGCTGGTGTTGGTGTGGAACGAGTGTGCGACTGAAAATGGTGAAGCATTTATCCATGACAATATTGAAGACTTAATTGAAAACTCATTCATGGATGGCGTGGAGATAGCACGCAAGGTATTTTTTGGCAAGTTGCGTAGTTGGAATGACAAAGTCTATTTCAACGGATACGACAATTTTGAGTCGTGTTGGGATCTTGAGTCAAGCCCGATTGACATTGAATACCTGGCTGAGTGGCTAAAAGACAACGAACACGAAGTATATAACAAGTGGCAGGACGAAGTCATCGGTGAGTTTTCTGAACACTTGGCTGCCAATGTAGATAAGTCTGAGCTTTATGAGCTATGGGTAGAGTATGAATTTGAAGGTGAGCCTGCCAGTGATGATGAAGTAAAAGATATGTTCGATGTAGATATACTGGCTACGGATTTAATTAAAGACAACCACCAGCTATTTCAAGATTGGTTAGAGGAGCAGGAAGATGAAATTTAAAACGTTTGAAGAACTTGAGAAAGCCTACAACTGGAGCAACGACTTGGTGTTTACCAAAGTCGCTGAGCTGCTAGACGTCGATGTATCTGATGAAGATATTGCGATTGAGGGTTTCGATCTTCACAACTTATTGTTTAATGAGTGGGATGGATTTATCAATAATGAGTACGCAGAGAAAGTGTGCGACAGCGTAGGACCTTGGAGTGCCATCCGTCTTGTTCGTAAATACGAGCAGGACAATTACGGTGAAAATTTAACACGTATGGAGCCGAATTTCGTGGCGAATATGTTGGTATACATATATGGCGAGTTTCTATTAAACAAATCGGAGCCTTTACAGAAAGTGTGGGATGATGTTCTTACACAAGAAGACTTACGCATTATCCGTAAAGAGATTATGGACTGGTGCGTGAAGAATTTACCGAAAGACAAGTTTAGTACCGAGCGTGTATTAGATGGACAAATTTGGGATGAGTATCAAACTTATTAAAAAACATAAACGATAAAAATCGTATTTTAAAATACGAAAATAGGAGAAAAATATGAACAGTTTAAAAGCGATTGAACGTGTCATCGAAATGTATCAAGCTATCGTACACGAGATCTCTGAATACAAAGCTAACCCTGTTGAAGTTATCGAAGCATACAAATTACGTATTGATAACGTTATGCAAGAAGTAAAAATACCTTTTGTCATTGTACCGAGTGAGTTTGAGGCGTTCCCTAAATTCTTAAAGTTGGTGGCTAAAGATATGAACAAGAACGAACCTAAAATTGACATGGAGTTCCACCGAACAAGCATACTAGCAGGTGATATGGCGATGGCTTTGCACAACATACAAAAAAACAAAGGAAGTACAGAACGCACATACTTGGAAGAAGTTGCCCTTAATAAAGCAGGAGCACTAGTGCGGTCATCTTTAGCAGAAGACGTGCAAACTATGTTTGGCAAAATCTTTAGCTATGTTGAGGGTGAGTTTGGCGATGATGAGGTTTTCATCTATATGCAGGACCTGGATAACTTGCGTGTGGCGGTTATCCGTTGGTTGGGTATTTTTAATTTTATGAATACCAGTTTATGGTGGGGAGAATAATTATGTCAGTAGTATATGAAAAAGCACCGCAACTATTGCGTGAATATCCGAAATACGTGAAGTTAGGTACAAGTACAGAATGGGATGGCGACGTGTTTATCGAGCGTCCATCTTGGGAGTGTGGATGGTATTGGGGATTTGGTTACCTTGAGCGATGGAACGCACGTAAAAGCGACATCGACTTCCATACACACATCGACAGTCAATTTTCTAAAAATAAAGACGGACGTAGTTGCAACTGGTACGATGGGATGAAAGATGTGTTCGACAAAGGCGACGTGTTTGAGAACGACCACCAACGTTGGCAGTTCCTGGAGATCGTGAAGACGATCTATAACTTAAAAATGACCGCTGAAGTATTAGGTCGTGGCGGTTCGTTTTATGGGGCAAATCCATTGTCGGATGATATTTACAATCCGATTGAAGTTCGTCGCATCAACGAGGACTTAATTCCCAAGTTGATTGATGAGATGTATAAAGTGTTAGGTGTCGTGCCTGACGAGGAGGAAGAATGATCAACCAGTACAAAGGTGTATTGAGAAAAGGGTTTATTTCATACCACCACCCAACACAAGCAGAACTAGCATTTAATGATTTTGTAAAACCATTGATTGAAGATGCGGTTATCTATTTATTTGATACCTATATTAAACCTTTGGCATCACCAAAAGGTGACGTGGAAGTGGCGAAAAAAGTTCGCATAGGACGGAATGATGAAATTCTTTAAACATAAGATTGTGGGCACGGGGTTCCGTGAGCCACCTATGTGGGCAGTGTTCTGCGAACATCAAGGTCGTGTGGTGTTGTTTACCAAGACACCGTGGGGCGAAGATGTTGCGGATCGAATTGTTATACGCAGCAACGAGGACTACCACGCCTGCTTAAACAAGGACGAGGTGGTCTACAACATAATGCGGTTAGGGGAATTTAAACAAGTCGAGCCTGTGTATGACCGCAAAAAAGAATTGGTCGGTTACCGACACAAGGTGGTGAATCGTGCTTATTAGAAGAAATGAGAAACCACAGGGACGCTTCGTCCGACTGTATGAGAGCCCTGATGAGTTCGAGGTGTTGAACTATTTGGGTGCAACGGACAAGTGGTTACTGTGGGTAGATCGGATGCCACATAAGAAATTTCGCCCTTTATTTGTGCGACCTTTTTTGCGTCAGCACGAGCCGAAAGTAGCCTACAAAGCAACGTGGGAACGACGGGGCGACAAGACAGTGTTGTGTATCTACATTAAAGAGTGGGGGCATATCACCGACAATGAGTGGCAACTGATTGCCGTCGATGACAAGTATCAAGGACGCAGACAGGACTGGGAGAACGTGCAGAAGTATGCACGTGGCATCATTCGTGGTGTGATACCCGTTGTGATGCTTGAGAAATAATTATACGAAAAATCGTACTAAAAAATACGAAAATTAGGAGTAAATATGAACTTCATAAAAGGAACGCAGTGGCGTCAAGGTGGGTGCGATACCGTACGATTGACGATGAAGCAAGACAAATACTTCGAGGTGAAAGCTATCGTGTATGAACGCACGATGGATGGGTATAAAGAGTTAGTGTTATGCGAGATGGACTATGAGAAATACGATGACGCTGATAAAGCCTATCGTGATGTAGTAGAAAGTTTAGATCGTATTTACGATGAATTTGGAAATGAGATTGAGGAAGAAAGTTATGAATAATTACGCACCACCATTAAAAGTATATGAAGAAATGCTAAGTGAGCATTTCGACCACAGCCACGCCATCGACCAGGCGTTGGTACAGTTGCGGAATGACCGCACTTTGTTTGACAACATCGCAGTGATGCCTGCGAAAGATTTGTTTATCCGTGCGATGGCACTCGTTGTAGCTGCACGTCTAAACTGGGTATATGAAGAAGAATGGACCGTGCGACCGATTGATGTACATCGTGCGATCCAAAGTATGGATGCCAAGATTGCAGATATGTTTATGCAAAAAGGCAAAGAGATGGTTTCAAAAGAGCGTGAACGTTTAAAACGTGAGGGGGCTTTATGAATAAAACTAATTTATCAAAACAACAAACAAACCAAGCAGTAGCTGAGTTGGCATCACAATTCAATGACATCGTAATACCTAAAATCAACTGGGGTGCGAGTGCAATATCTGCCGAGGGGTTTGCTGTATGGAATGACTTTGGTATTGCTATAAATGGTCGAGACAAAGTGGTGTTTGATAACACGACAGGATTGATGTGTGACACAAACGTACAGGAGATTGTATACGATCTTATTACATACAACATAGATGGAATACAAGTTATCGACGACGAGTATACGGTTGAATCAACATATCACAAAGTACAAATCTACGTAAATATTATGCCGTCAGACACACTGTACAGACAAGTAACAATTACACTGCGAAATAATGCGTGCAACTCAAACTTGGTTATCGGAAGTGCCCGCATAAGCCAGGATACACTTAAACAAATTTGTGAAGAAAATTAAAAATCGTATTTAGAAATACGAAAAATGAGGAATTGAAAAATGAGCTACGAAAAAACAACACGATTAAAAAACGGATTATCAGTATACATCGCACACGATGAAGATGTGTATGACACAGCAGAAGATATTTTGGGCGGTGGTGACATCGAGTACTACATTTACGGCGGTCGTAACACCATCGACGTGTTTACAGGCGACAAGTCAAATTCAGCACCAGCGTGGGAAGATTGGTACGATCTTCTTGAGCAAGTTGCAGACCAGTATGGTAAAAATGCACGTGGCAGTGATGTCGCTGCTGTGATGGGCCTGGACTGGATGGCGATGTATGTATTGCTGTTTAATGGCTACCCACCATTTAATAAAGGTCACGATGATTACGAACTTGCGTTATGGCAAGCACGCTTACTTGACCGTGCTGCGAAGTGGTTTAATGCGAACTATCACGTGTGCACAATTAGTCGTTACGAGCACGGTAACTCACTCTACACTCGTGGAGCACCGACTTGCCGTTGGGACTCAGGGTACGCAGGGTACGCCATCGTTGAGACAGCGAAAATGTCAGACGAGAAGTTCGAGAAGTATGTAGATCAAGCGTTACAAACGTTCACAGACTGGGCGAACGGTGAAGTTTCTGTTGTGTATGTAGTGAATGCCTATGGTGATTGCGTCGATGCGTGTGGTGGATTTATCGGTTATGAGGCGGCTGAGGAAGCGTTCGATGAGGCGTGTAAGCAATTCGAAGATTATGAAGACACGTCGGCATTACAACTTCTCAATATGGACTGCCGTGTATCAGCACTAGCGGAGACTTGTGAAGATCTAGGCGAGCATACGGTGAATATCGCACTGGCTCAATTAAGTATGCACAAATGTCTTAATCTTTCATACGACGGTGAGCAGACAGAAGTGTTGTCTGATGTTGACCACCACCGTCTTGCACACTTGTTTGAGTCGAAAGACCACGAGCTACAAGACGAAGCCGCTGCGTTGGTAAGCACATATTGCCAACACTACATCAAACATAGACTGGAGATGATGTAATGCTTAAAAGTATCTTACTTACGCTTGTGCTTGGTTTCTCAATCGGTGTGGTGTCTGCTCATATGTGGACACCCTCTCCGAGCATCGACATGTTAAATACAATGAGCTTCCGTGACTTGTTGGAGTCAAATGCGGATGCCGAGTACAAGTGGTATGCGTTCCTCTTACAGCGTGGTGAGTGGGGAATGTGTGCGGCTAATGAAGAAGTGCAGGTCGTGGAGAATAGACACGTCTGCGTGGCACAACCAGTAGAATTTTTGGAGATAAAATGACTTATTTAGTACAAGCGATCTTAAACCCGAAAACAACGGTGAAAAGATTAAAAGAAAAGGGATGGTCAAGACCTGCCATCACACAGTTTTACCCGTCGTTTAGTGAGTACTCGATCACACGATATACGAACCTCTCACGTGTGTTGCCGGCAGAGATTAAGCTCAACAATAAACAGCTTATTGACCTGTTTAATGTAATTGACGCAGGCGGCGACATTGAGGCACTGGCGAACAAAGTGGGTATGAAGTTAGAAGACTGTGAAGATTTAGGCAATATGATTACGGTGTTGATGCGTTTGCGTACACGTCACTTGAATAAGTCTAAGTTCAAAAAACTTATCGGCTTTATCGGACTTGGTATGCCGCTTAATCAAATCGCCAAACAGGTTGAGATGAGCTACGCTGACGTCAAGACATTCTACCGTGAGGTGTATTGTGCAAGACCAATCGAGCTTCGTGATTAATAATGGTGAAGATGACACGTGGATGAAAAAGCTCGTGCTGACTTACGCACAGGCACATCCTGCAGACTTGTGGTCATTACATACCACAGCGATGGTCATCGAGACAGAAGTTCAGTATGACGGACATCGTTGGCGTGCTGTACCTTACGCACATCCGACAGTGTACCCACGACTAGAGCTTAGAAGTACCACCACCACAACCGTTGTGGCTGTACCAGTAGACGTTTTCGTTAAAGTAATATCGGTTTTAAACAAGCGATGGGAAGAAGACCTGTGGGTTATGAAGTCTCATCTTATCGGACTGGCCAATGCGTCAGTTAAGGACAAAATATGAGTGCAGAAACAGTAAACCTCACACCGTTGTTGTTGAGACAACTGAAGATGAGAGAAGTGAATTTTTTAAAGTCACGGGAAGTGAATAAATTATACAAAGACGAGCCGTGGAAGATGATGGCGTATGGCGTAATGCTACGTCACACCAATATGGTGAAGTACCAACCTCAAAATAACCACTTAAATTATGGTATTGAGCTTGAGTACTCACTTAAACCGACCGATTATTTAACCAAACAAGAACTGAAGAAGTGCCTGGCTGCAGGACTACGACAAATGCTCATTGAGCGTGGGTGGGGAACGAACTTCAGTATCGAAGAAGACGGTACTGTACCCGATGGCTTCGAGATTGTACTCGGACCACACAATATCAACGAGGTGTTGTATGCACTACGAGGCATAGGAACGGATAAACTATTTAATAAGTTCGTAGACCTTGATGCCACCAACGTTGGAACACACATCACGGTTGACAAGTACGCTCACCAGTGGCAGAAAAATCTATTCATTGACGTGTGGCACGAGCCGTGGATACACACGTTGTATAGTAGTGTAATCGGACGTGAACCTAACCAGTTTTGTCAGTTGATGAAAAAGCGTGCGAACGGAACATACGAGCCGAACGACTACGGGATTGTGAGTGAACGGGAGAACGGTAGTCTTGAAGTGCGGGCGTTTAGAAACACAGGTCGAATCGGTCACACGGGTGCTCAATTACAATTTGTTGCACACATTGACAACTGGATACGACGTGGCGGCAACGACCTTGAAAAGCTGTATGAAGATATGAAAGACTGGGTATTTTTACGTGGCATCTAAAAAAGACGTTGACAACACCCCAAACTATGGATATAGTATAGGCAAGGGTGTTAAAAAGAAAGTAACACCTGTTGCCAAAACGAAAGAGGGCAAGGTGAAACAACAAGTGCGAGCGATCTTAGACGCATATGGTGATAAGTGTTGGTACTTTATGCCAGTGTCTAAAGGTTACTCTAGAGGCGGTATTCCTGACTTCATCGGTTGTTTGAATGGGCGTATGTTTGGGATTGAAACGAAGTCAGTCCTTTCATCACATAAATTAACGGCCCTGCAGTCGATGGAACTTCGTAAAATCAGCGACGCCAAAGGTATCGCACTTGTTATAAATGAAGATAACATACACACTCTTAAAGGTATTTTAGATGGATGTATTAACGGTTGACTTTGAGACATACTACGAGAAAGGGGACAACGGTCACTCAATCTCTAACGTATGTATGGGCGAGTACCTCAACGGTGAGAAAGCTCAACTTATCTTAATGTCATACAAGCTGAACGACGGAGAGACGAAATGCGTAGTGGGCGAAGAAGAGATGGCAGGCGTGTTAGCCACATTCGACTGGTCTCAAGTAGCACTCGCAAGTCACAACATCAAGTTCGATGCTAAAATCATTATTGATAAGTTTGGTCACACGCCAGCGTTCTTCTTTGATACATTGGGTATGATGTCAGCAACGGGTGGTAACGTCATCGTCAACGGTAACGACTTAGGTTCGGTGGCGAAGTTACTACAAGGTGCAGGTATTCCTATTGAAGATAAAGGTGAAGAACGGAGCGAAGCCTCTAAGAAGCGTCTGTTCCGATTCCCTGATGGTCGTTGGTATATGCACGAGGAAGAAATCAACGAGAAGTTTATCGCTGAATTTACGAGTAAAAACTATACGAAAAAAGGGACACTCAAGAAAGGCAAAAAAGACCTTGTAGAAGTGGCTCGTGAAGCAGTTAAATTTTTTGAAGATTACCGAGCGTATTGTATCCACGATACGGAAATCTGTTATGCAGCGTTGCAATATTTCATCAAGCTGTTACCTGTGAACGAGATTAAGTTCCAGGATATGATGTCACGATGCTACTTGTATCCACGCCTGGCTCTCGATGCAGATGTATTGCATAAAGAGAAACGTCGCTTGGATAAACGTCGCCTTGAGAAAGTGCGACCAGTTGCAGACAAGTATTTCGATGGCAACATTGAGACAGCGAAAGAGTACCTACGATCTAAACGGTTGTTCGGTGTCTTGCTGAAGACAATGGGCGGTGCTACCGACCAGGATATTTTCGATGCGAACAGTCGAGATGAAGAAATTGATTATGCGTTCATCATCCCGACTAAAGTATCGGAGAAGACTGGCAAGGTAGACTATGCGTTCTCACTCACAGACGAGAGTTTCCATAAGCTGGCAGACTTATCGCCTGAGTTGAGAGAGGTATGCGACGCTCGTATGGAGATGGCAAGCTCTATTGAGCACTCTCGTACACAGCGGTTCATCGACAGTACCAAGTGGGAGCCGAAGTTCGGACTACCATATAAAATTAGTGGTGCAGCGACGCATAGGCTTAGTGGGGAGATGTCGCTTAATGTTCAAAATTTGAGCAGCGGAAGAAAAGAGGGACAAACGACCGCACTTCGTGACTCAATCTGTTCACCTGATGACAACCATACGATTGTCGTATCTGACAGCTCGCAGATCGAGTTGCGGATAACTGGGTATATGGCGAACGAGAAGATACTACTTAATGCGTTTAAACACAGTCAAGATGTCTACTCAGTCACCGCAGAGATGATCTACGGTGTACCGTGGCGAGACATCAACATAGGGCGTAAGTCTGGTGACAAACGGCTGGCTCACTTCCGTACCATTGGTAAAGTAACCTCACTTGGTGGTATTTATGGTATTAGTTGGTCTGCATTTATGGACTACGCTGCGGTTGTCGGTGGAGTTACCTTAACTGAAGATGAGGCTAAAGACATCATTAACAAGTTCCGAAACGCATACCCAGCACTTCCTCAGTTTTGGAAGTTATGTGGTAAAGTACTTGACCATATGCTGGCGGGTGGTAGTGGCTATTTTGGTGGACCATCAGGCAAGTTGTTCTTCTATGATGGCAATTACCAAATTCACGGTAAGACTGTTCCAAGTATCATCGGTCCTGATGGTATGCGGTTGAGTTATTACAAACTGTGTAAGCGTCGTAAAGAGTATGAAGACGGCAGTGTGCGAGACAACTTCGCTTACTGGGGTCTGAAAGAGGGACGTTATCAATGGGTCTATATTTACTCATCCAAGCTGACAGAAAACTTAGGTCAATACCTAGCGTTCGCTTTGATGAAGTGGCAAGGCCTCAAGATAAACGAGAAGTACCCGACCAGTCTCAACACACACGATGAGTGGGGATTGTTGGTGGAAGACAAAGAACTTTACCCGGCGATCACTTATGTAATGGAGTCGATGCGTACTGTTCCTGAGTGGCTAAATGGTCTTGTCGTAGACTGTGAGTGCGAGATAGGACGACAATACGGCAAGTGCGAAGAAGTAACGAAAGCAAAATTACAGGAGCTTAAAAACACGTATGAAGTCCAGTGATGACCAAATTTTAAAATTGAGACGTATGTATGAAGCGACGACGTATTCAGAGAACGAACAAGAGGCGGCTAAGATATTTCTCAATCGTCTACAACAGGCAGAACCTAAAACGCTTTTGGCGATAGGGTTCGTAATTATCGACCAACTAGCGAGTAACATAAGTGATGAAAGAACTTAAGTATGTCTCAATAGGAGACCCACTTGACCTATGCAGGTTCGTGAACAAGAACGGTATCACACCTGTGTCAATAACACATCGTACCGTTATGATGGACGGTGACTATAGTCACGGTAGGTTTGACCTGTTCTATTACGAGAAAGAAGAAAAGCCAAAGAAACGTTGGCTTAGTGGCGAGTAAAAAGGAATTAAAAAATGACTGAATTATCAATAGACGAGATTATCTTAGAAGCACTAAATGGTAATCCTGTTAAATTAAAGAACGGTGAAAAAGCTTATGTATTAGCGGACCACCGCAAACTAAAAAATCTGAAAAAGCGTGATGATTTAACATACTTTGGCTTTGTGCTTGGTGCAAATGAGAGCGTACAAGATTATCTCATTTGGAATGAAAAAGGTGTGTGCGTTTATAACGTAGTCTATAGCATCGCATCACTGTGGGAAGATGAGTATAAAGACCAATCTGAATTATTTGAACGAGCATTGGAAAACTCACTCTTACTCGGCGGTTGTGATGTTGATGGGAAATATATAGAAGTTGCCATTGTTGGTAAACTTAAAGATGGTAAATACATCGCCCAACAACAAGGTGGTCCGTTGAAAACGGTTTATGAGTTTTGTGTTCCTGAGTTCGAAGTTATTACACGTGAACGTGTAATAGAGAACAACGCATACTACCCGGAGCACGGTGACACGTACTGGTATATCACGTTCGATTATGGACGACCGATGGTGAAGTGCGAAGTGTTTAACCACAGTCAAACAAGCATCAATCGTCGTGAGCATAAGAACTGCTACCGAACAAAAGAAAATGCAGAAGCTGTTATCAACAAGACAGGTATGTTGATTTATGGATAACGAAGAACGACCGTACATTAAAGTACGCAACCATATCTTCTACTACGACAAATCCTACGCTGTGGTTAATGGCGAGGTAGTCGATACAGCTATAAAATATAACGCTGATTGAAGTATGACCAATATGACGATGGAAGATTTCGAGAAGTGGGCAAACAAAAAAGCAGATTATTATGATTATTTAAAACGGAGATGACGATGGGAATTACAAAACGTGAAATTGTGGATGGGTACAAGGCTGAGATAAACGACGCTACCAACTATCTATACAAATTAAGAAAAGCAAACCCTGATAAAGATGAAAGTAGTTTCTCTTACACAATCAGAGATACATACGTAACCACGTATATGGGTAAGCACAAAGTCTTGGACAAACGTAAGTTTCTCAAGATTATTAAGATAGCAGCTAAAGAAACTGGTGCTGTTGTTAAGAAAAGCGGTAAGAAAATCCGTGTTATTGTTTAGGAATAGTAACAAATGTACATATATTTAAAGGTAATGGCTATCTTTTTACTACTTATAGCAGGAGCCCTTTTGCACAAAGGTATAACTGAAAGAATACCTAGCGATGTGATATACAGTGTGCTATTTGTTGTTTTAACATACATTAACCCATATGTGTGGAATGAAACTGGGAAAAATAAACGTGGCAACTAAATACCCAGCCCTATCGTACACGGCTATAAAAATGTACGAGACGTGCCCATTCCGGTACTACCAAGAGAAGATCCTAAAGACGGTGCCTTATGTACAGACAGAGGCAGCGGCACTAGGGGACCGAATCCATAAGGAGTTGGAGAACTTTGTCCTCAATGATGGCAACTATAAACTGAGCGACGAAGCCGCTAAGTATGAAAAACTCGTACGTGGATTACTGGCATTACCTGGTAAGAAGTATGTCGAGACGAAGATGGCGATGGACTGGAAAGTGAAAAAGGTTGAGTACTTTGGCAAGAACGTATGGATACGTGGTCAATTTGACTTTATGGCACTCAACGGTGACCAGGCGAAGATGGTTGACTATAAAACAGGTAGTCACCGATACCCTGATGTAGGACAGCTTGAGTTAATGAGTGCCCTTGCGTTCTTGCACTTCCCTGAGTTGAACAAGGTTGATGCAAGTTTATTATTCATAAATCACAACGCAATAGCGAAAGCATCGTTTGAACGTGCTAAAATGCCTGCGTACATAGACAAATGGATGAACCGATCTATTCCTATCGTCCAAGCAACGGAGCTGCGAGAGTGGCCAGCTAAGCGAAATAACCTATGTGCGTGGTGTCCGATTACGGACTGTCGTTTCCACCCTGGTGAAAGAAAAGGAGTCTGATATGGCTAAGCAACGAGACTACAAAAAAGAGTATCGTGAATACCACGGTACGCCTGAGCAACGTCGCAACCGCTCTGAACGTAATAAGGCACGTCGTCTTATGCGTAAAGAACTTGGTGATGCGGCTATCGCAGGTAAAGACGTGGACCACAAACGTCCATTATCAAAAGGCGGTAGCAACCGTCGTAGCAATCTGCAAGTTACATCGGTGCATTACAACCGTAGTAAGAAAGCAGGTAAATAATAACCGAAACCCCTCGGAGTATAAAAATGGAAAATACCGCAAACGTCCACTTTATGTTGGACTTAGAAACGCTTGACACTAAACCGTCGGCACACATCTTAGAGTTAGCACTCGTGTGCTTTTGTCCATTCACCGGACGAGTGAATGAGGCACTATCACGCCACGTGCGTTTCGGCCTCTCACAGCAGGCAGGTGCGACCATTTCCCCGTCGACAATGCGATGGTGGGTAGAAACAAACGAACAGTACTTTAATGAGTTACTAACGTACGTCTGCGAAAGCGACCAACAATTACAAAATATCCTGTTCGATTTAGATCTCTTAATGAGTGAAATTCGTGTACAGGGGAGTGATGTTCGTGTGTGGAACACCGGATCTTTCGATGTCGATATTGTCAATGGCGCAACCCGTCGTGTGCTTGGTAAAAACAGCCCAATGGTTAACTTTTGGGAAGTGCGTGATGTACGATCATTACGTCAAGTTGCTGAAGATTTCGGTCTAAATAACGACGAGTGGCCAACATCACACAATGCCAAAGACGACTGCTTACGCCAAATTTCTTACGTACATAGCGTATATGGAGCACTAAGTGAACGAGGAACAACGAGTTCTGGAAATCAGGGGGGACATACTAATGTTCCTACTTCAGAAGAACAACCAACTGATGAAAGTGCACGCCAACCGACTGGCATCACTGGTCAATAATTTAAAAGGGATGAACATCCCACAGAAAACAGACGATGGTAAGGACACACAAGGTGCCTTACTTATCAAAGGTCTTGAGCTTCTTATGAATGAGGCTCACGACTTACACGTCGAGAGTGGCAAAGTGCTTGAAGAATTGAGTGCCTTGTCTGAACAGTATGACGTAGGTAATACACCGGACGACGCAATTAGTAAGGTTGTTGGAGCGATCCAAGCCACTAATGCGAAGTTCGGGAGTATGACCAAAGATGAAGTTCTTAAAGAATTGGGGTTGAAGAATGGCACTGAGACCCATTGAGAACATACAAAACCAAGCTCTCTTAATTCGTACCAAGATGGCTAAGCTTGTGGCGATGTCCGTCCCACGCTCAGCTATCGCAGAGTACGATGAGAATGGCAATCCGAGTGCTGTACTGGTGCGGTGGGAGCTTGAGCAGATGCAGAAGTGTGCAGACATCGGTGTAACAGTACTGTCTCCTATGATTCGTGACTACGAGTTCACAGGTCGGTACAAACCATATGTCCACCAGCTGAAGATCTGCTCGTTCCTCACCACCAACAAGCGAGCATTGTGCTTCGCCGATATGGGTACCGGTAAGTCGTTGGCAGTAGTACATTGTATTAAGTACTTACTTAGCATCGGAGAGATTAAGCGAGCATTGATTATCGCACCGCTGTCCACGCTAACACGCACGTGGGTTGATGAGTTCTTTAACGTGGACCCGTCCATCACGGTGACGAAGTTGCACGGACCGAAAGCCAAACGTGTTGAGTTGGCAGCGAACGGTGCACAGGTACACGTGATTAACTATGAGGGTATCAGTGTTATTCACAATGAGATTAAGGCGAACAACTACGACTGTGTGGTTATCGACGAGGTAACATCCTACTCGAACCACGAGAGCAAGCGATGGAAAGAAGCCTACAATCTCTTTAAAGATACCAAATATGTGTGGGGGCTAACAGGTACGCCGATCCTAAGAGGCGTTATTGCCGCATATGGACAAGCGGCACTGGTCGTACCACACAATGTGAAGTTTAGAAGTTTTTGGGAGTTCCGCAATTCAGTACAACGGAAGATCAATGACTTCTTATGGGTAGACAGACCTGAAGCACACGACATAGCGTTTAGTATGCTAAGACCTGCAATCTCGATTAAGAAGAAAGATTGTATCGACTTGCCATCAATGGTACACGTGTATCGTGAAGTGGAGCTCGATAAAGGTCAGAAAGCGTTTTACGTCAAGCTCAAGGAGGAGTCGCTGGTTAAAGACGAGCTAATGCAAGTTACCGCAGTGAACGCTGCAGTACTCGCAGGTAAGCTCATTCAGGTGGCAACTGGTTGTATCTACGATGATGACGGACGAGCGTTAGAGTTCGATGTATCAGGTCGCATCAATGAGACAATCGACTTTATACAAAAGGCTCGCAACGAGGCGTCTACGGCTGATAAAGGCAAGACGATTGTATTCGCTCCGTTTAAACACACAGCTGCACTTATACGCAAGAAGTTATCAGAATCGAAAATTATCGTGGATGGTAAAGAGCGGAAGATCAAGGCTGAGATTATTGACGGGGACGTGTCAGCGAAACGACGAGACGACATTTTCGGACGTTTCAAAGAAGACAATAGTCTTGATGTGATTGTGGCAATCCCACAAACGATGTCACACGGCCTGACACTGACCAACGCAAGTTGTATCGTGTGGTTCGGACCTTGTACATCTGCAGAAACGTACGCTCAGGCCTGTAACCGCATTGACAGACCAGGGCAAACAGAAAGTATGACGATTGTTCATTTGTACTCAACACCGGCCGAGTGGAAGTTGTACTCGAATTTGAGAGAGAACAAAAAATCAGAAAATTATTTATTAACTTTTTATAAAGACTTTTTACGAGGAATTTAATACAATGACGATCCAAAACGAACAGATCGGTGGTGAGCAAAAAATCGACTTACACACGATGCCGATTGAACAAATCGTACAACTCTATTTCCACGTCAAGGGTATTCGCTCCGACTTAGCGAAACAAGACAAGAAATTGAAAGAAAAACAAGACAAGCTAGAAGTCGCTCTTGGCGATCGCTGCCTTGAAATGGGTGTGGACAGCTTTAAAGCGGGTGGTGCAAGTATCACTCGTTCATTAAGCCGAATACCCGCAGTTGCCGATGGCCAGGCATTTTTAAAATGGGCCGAAGAAAACGACCGTATGGACTTAGTTCAAGTAAAACATTTTACAGACCCCGTCAAAGAGTATATCTCTAAGAATAAAGGGGAACTTCCTGAGGGCATGATGTTCATCGAGAACTACTCGGTATCGGTTCGTAAAGCATCTTAAGTTGGAGAAACCCTATGTCAGAAATTATTGATATTGCCCCGAACGGAGAGCAGATTTATTACGATCCTACAGGTCGTGCGATGATGATCGTAAATGGTCAGTATGTCTACACGCCACAGTATGATCGTGTCGCTCATCAACCTGTACAACAAGCTTACGCACCTGCAGTGCAACAGGCATATGCACCTGCAGCACAGCAACCACAACAAACCGGTGGTATGTTGGCGTTCTTCACAGGCGGTGTGGGAACTGAAACGTCAAACTTACCATCGTATATGTTAGGTGCTGACCACACCTCAATGGACGGTCAAGACACCACAATGGTAGATACCATCCGCTTAGATAAGCGTGGTGATTTCATCGTGAATATGAGCGGTGTGGCACTACCAGGTCAACGCTCTATTGATGTTGTAATTCTCGGTTGTGGCCCAACAGGCGGTCGTTCTACCGTTTACCGTACGTTCTTCGAGGGCGTCTACAACGAGAACGCAGACTCAGAGGCGAAAAAGCCAGTATGTTGGTCATACGACAACGTTGCACCAGCACCGAACGCACCAGCACGACAACACGTTACTTGTCAAGGTTGTCCGATGGACGTTAAAGGTAGTGGTCCGAACAATACACGTCGTTGCGGTAAGTCACAATACTTAATGGTGGCTTTAGCAAGCGACTTAACAAAGGCCTATCGTCTCAAAGTATCTTCAAAAGGTATTTATGCAACAGACGTGGCGAAAAATGAGTATGGTCTCAAGCCTTATGCGACTTTACTAAAATCTAAACAGGCTAACTGGGAGGGTATGGTGACAACTATGCACTGTCCGGACGGCTTATCGGGTGGTATCCGTTTCTTACCAAATCGTTTTTTAACTGAACAAGAATATAAACAAGCACAGGAGCTTAAAATGAACTTAGATGTATCCCTCTATATCAACTTAGACGCAGATCAAGACAACGTAACCGTGAAATTAGGTGAGACTGTAGTAGGTCAAGTACCAACTGAACAGCTAGGCAACGTGGTTCAGCACGTACAACAAGCTGTCACACAAGCTGTCGCACAAGTACAAACTCAAGCACAGCCAGTGGTACAACAAGCTGCTCCTGTGGCACAACCTGTAACACAACCAGTAGCTGCACCAGTAACCGCACCATTGTCATTCAAAGATGGTTTACGTGCTCACCCAGCGTTCGCAACCTTACCACAAAACGTAGTGGACTACGTAATGCACCCAGGCGTCGACGATGCGACAGCACAACAATACTTAGCTCAATACTTCCCACAAGTATTAGCACCCATGCAGCCAGTGGCAGCACCTGTGGCTCCAGTCAGCCCTGTGGTTACAGCTCCAGTGCAGCCAGCCGTTGCCCAAGCCGCTGCGGTACAACCTAGCCCAGCAGTTTCTGCTCCAGTTGCTCAACCACAACAGCCAGCTGTCGCACAAACACCTGCAGCTCACACACCAGTACAACACGCTCAACCAGTGGCTCAAGCATCTGCTCCAGCTGACGTCGTGATGCCAGCTCAACCAGCGGAGCCGACTATGCCAACTGAGCCTGCAGCCGCACCGCAACCTGCACAAACCACAACAAATGCAGTCGGTGTACAGCAAGCACAAAATGTAAATGATTTACTTGCGATGATTTAATAACAACGTGGTGGAGCAATCCACCACCCTTACCCCAAAAGGAAAATCCTATGTCAGATGAAAAAAAGAAAATCGTAAGTCTTCGTATCAGTCCAAAGACTATTGAAGAAGTGCGATCCAAAGCAGGCGAAGAATCGGTTGAGTACCAATTCATCAAAACGCTAAAAGACTCGAATGTACCATACTCGATCTTATCTAATATCTTAGACATCCCTGCTGACAATTTACGTAACTGCATTACGTACCGTCGCAAGTACGATGATGAGACACAACGTGAACGTGTTTGCGTGAAATTCAAAAAGGTATTAGATCGTGCGATGGACGAGGGATTACTACCTTGTTCAGACATCGCTGTAGTAGAGCCTATTATCCGATTAACATTACGTGTTATGGCATTGGGCAACCGTTAATAATTTTTAACTAAGGAACTGCATATGTCGTTTCTTACTCGCATCACGAGTCAAAGTGGTAAGAATGTAATTGCAGGACTGACAAAGACTGAAGATGGAAAACGTGGGATATTCGTCCCATTCTATCTTAACTTTAGCGATGAAGCTGCTACAGAACGAGCAATCGACTCTGTAACAGAAAAATTCGGTGATGTATATTTCGCCCTCGGCTCATTTAAGTTCGATGAAGAAGAACGGAAATGGAACCGAAAACAAAGAAACGTAATAGACTTAAAAGCCTTTTGGCTTGACATAGACTGTGGTAAAGAAAAGTACGAGAAAGCACTCAAACGCTTTCAAGAGACTGGCAAACCAATAGACGTGTACCAAACACGTGAGTTGGGATTACAAGCTCTCGTGGCTTTCTTACAACAGACGCACCTACCACACCCTACGTTCATCGTCAGCAGTGGTGAGGGCTGGCACGTATACTGGGAGTTAGCCGTACCAGTTGATGTAGCAAGATGGCGTATCACCGCCACGATGCTTAAGAATGTATGCTCACACTTCGGTCTTCACGATGATAAGAGCCGTACATCAGACCCAGCGTCGGTGCTACGCATCCCAGGTACTGTGCACAGTAAGTCAGGCAACATCGTCTCTATTGTAAAAGATACAGGCGTCGCTATTAGATATGAAGATTTCCACGCTGCCTTATCAGCATTAAAAGTGTTCTCGGCACCAGTGGTACAGCAACCTACTTTCAACTTAGGTGAAACACCTGAGTGGCTCAAAGGCGTAGAATCTTCAATGTCTGAGGAGGCGTTCGACGATGTAGAGCGTAAGTTCGCAGCCATCATCGACAAGCAGAGACTAGAGGGCTCCGGTTGTAAGCAGTTGTACGATATGTACATCGACCAGGAGAACGTTAGTCAACCGATGTGGGCTGCAGGCTTGAGTATTATCCGGTTCTGTGTAGATAAAGATGAGTGGGCCGTTAAGTTCTCGGAGAACTACAGTGGCTACGACTACGAAGAGACCATCAAAACGATGAATTGTTTTAGCGGTCCTCGTACGTGCCAGTGGTTTAAAGATAATAACCCGTCAGGATGTGCAGGATGTCCACACCTGAAGAACTTAGTGACCAACCCGAAAGCAACGCCACTTTCACTAGGACGTGACTTTGAGCGTGCACCAACAGTTGTAACAGCGCCACTGGCTGTTGTTACACAAGCTGGGGTAACGGCATCGAAACAAGAAGAACAGTTCGTTATACCAAGTTATCCGTACCCATTCTACCGTGACCCAAGCGTTGGTGGAGTATGGACAAAGAGCAATGAGATTGACGAAGATGGTCAAAACCTCGCTAAGATGGTGTACGAGTACGACTTCTATATCTACGACCGTATCGGTGAGAACGCTAGTACAGGCGTGCCACAATACTGGGCAAGATTACATACACCACACGATGGGGTAATTGAGTTCGCCTTAACAGCGGGCGACATCGTGGCTAAAGGTCAGAAACTCATCGAAGTCCTGGCTGATAAGCACATTATTTTAACTGACGCACAGGCTAAAGATATGAATGTATATTTGAAATTGTTAGCCCAAAAGCATCAGCGTGAGAGAGCGATGACCAACGCTCCACAGCAACTAGGTTGGACAGAGCGTGGTACATTCGTTCTCGGTAGAACAGAGTATACCAAAGCGGGTCCACGACCTGCTCCAGTGAGTAGCACCGTAATTGCTAAGACGTTCGACCAAGCGTGTAAACGTAGAATGGACGCAGAGCAGAAGTTAGATCAGTGGAGACAGGTCCTAATCGGCTTGTATGGAGCCGAAGATGCAGGGATGTATCGCTTAGTATTAGCTGCAGGTTTCGGTGCGGCTATGCGTTCTAGATTCGCTTTAGAGCGTGGTGGGATTTTAAATATCTTCTCCGAAGATTCAGGTGTAGGTAAAACTACCTTGACTAAGGCGTTGATGTCTATCTATGGCGACCCTGATGCGTTTGTGTTACAAGCGAAACACGGTGCGACCAACGTAGCGTTCTTCGAGACCATCAGCTACCTAAACAGTTTACCATTGGTAAATGATGAACTAGGTCAGCTCAATGCGTTCGAGATGATGGAGTTCATCCACACTTGTACGTCAGGTAAATCGAAGTTACGTGGTGCAGCACAAGTCAACGACGTTCGACCAACTCTACCAGGTTGGCACTCTTTCGTATTCTCAAGCTCGAACGTGAGCGTGTGGAATAGAATCAGTGAAGAACGTCACGAGAACGAGGCTTACTTAATGCGTGTAGCTGAACTACCGATTAAGCGTCTCAAACAAATGAATGATAAAACGTACGGTGACACACTGGTACGACAACTCAATGAACTAGGCGGTGTATGTGCCCCTATCCTCATTGACTACATCGTACGAAATGAAGAATCACTGCGTACCCAGTGGCTTGAAATGAACGAGAAGTTGAGCAAAGCCGCTGAGCTACATAGCCGTTATCGTTTTTGGGCAGATATGTTTACTGCAGCTGCACTCGGTGCACACGTAGGACACCAACTTGGTTTGTTCCCGTTTGACCCGATGCGTGTAGAACAAGGCTGCGTTGCCTTGCTTAAGTACCTCAAACTGAAAGCAAGTAGCATCGTATGCTCCGATACTGAAATATTGTCCGAGTTCTTTAACGAGAACCTCGACATTATGTTGGTTACAGGAAGTCAAGCAACGAACTTCCCTATTCTCCAACCAAGACGATCTATCGGTATCCGTATTGAGCCTGATACGAAATGCGTGTTTATTAGCAACAATGCGATCATCGAGTTCTCGAAACGTCGAGGCTTCGACCGTAGTCGTCTTGAGGGTGTGCTTGAAGCTGCAGGTGCGTCACGTACAAACAAAGATATGTTCGCAGGAACAGCGATGGGCCTTGTAGGGCAGAAAACACGAGTGTGGATGATTGATACGACCAAACCTGAAGCACAAAGCGTATTCAACCTCGAGGCTTATCTAGAGCACATCAGGAAGTTAGAAGATGAAGCGACGAAAAACCTTGGCAACAATCAGCCACCAGTTGAGTGAGTTAGTACAAAGTATGGGGGACACTCCCCTATACTTCACCGCTCGGTATAACAACAAAGACCCCTTTGAAGTTTTATCTGAAAAGCTCACTGATGTAGTGAAATCACATAACCGTATTGTCGGTTATATTGGTCTACGCAAAGTGGACGATGATGAGTATAAAGTAGGCGTGGTTGTGTACCCTGATGCGGAGACACAACGACGTGATGAGAAGAAAGGAGTAAATTATGACCGTGTGTGTTTTTAACCCATCTGAAAACAAACTATGGGCAGACACTACTTGTATGGCGGGTGGATACTACACAGGCCACGTGAATAAAATATCGCAACGTGAATCATCATTCTACGTTCACACACTGGCTGTCGCAGGTACGTCGTGGCTTTGCACCGCAGTAGAGAAAATTCTTATGATGGAGCTTGGCAGAGCCAATGCGATGAACTTAGACCACATTACGATGCAAAACAGAATTACCGAGATTATTGGTACGGTACCTAGCATAGACGGTGAGCAGGATGCTTTCGACGCTCTGCTTATTGAGTACAGCAAGGACGACGGCTCAACACGTGTTTACAAATTCAACAACACGATGTTCCCATTCGAACTTAAACCGTTTGGTAACTCATTAATTTGCATCGGACAGTATGAGTTGTGTACTGCAGTATCACTCGCTTATGACGTGCATATGGAGAACGCAGACCTTATTGAGTTCAAGGATGTGACCATCGGTGAGATAATTAACCGTTTATCGAAGTACAGTGCCAATGTATCACCTGATACACACGCTATGTGCTACAACACTAAAATTACAACGGGGACGGCAATCTATGTACCTTGATCCGATGGAGATGTGTCGATCTGATAAACTCACCACCAAGATGTGCGTGAAGTATATGCAGTTGCCGTGGAACATCCCAATGGTCGCTGCTCTCAATGAGACAACAGAGACCATCGTGAAAGAGGGACTGCGTGAGAATCACTCCCTGGTACACCAGTTGAAGAACCCATACGCTCGTAATACCAAGCGGGACTTAAACAAACGTATTGACACTCCTATAGCTATTATCGCAGGTATCCCTATGTCGTGGCGGTTCCTTGACTATATCGAGTATATGGGTAATCCATCGAACTACGGTGTATCAGACAGACGGCCACGTGACCGATACCATTATTATTTAAAACAGCATAATCTGCACGACACCAAAGAGAACTTAGTCGATTGGGTCGTCTATTATGCACGAACTAACAACCTACGCATCGAAGCCGCTGTGACAGCTTCACAAGGTGAGACCCTGGTACAAGTGTTCCAATCTATGTACGAGGCTTATACCAAGTTTGATAAAAACAAACTACGTAAAAGACGTGCAGGTTTTAATATTGATGTAACACCACCGGATAACCCTGAGCATCGTATTCAGTATATCCTCAAGCGTTACATAGACATTATGCACCTGCTGCCACCTGAACACATTAAAGACGCAGTAGCGACGATGCTGACATACAAGGACATACAATGGCTACCTCAAGAAAATCAGTAGGGGCGAAAATCTCTACCGCACAAAAGAGACAGCGTCCTAGCCTCGACTTCTACGCTACACCAGTAGAAGACATTGAGAAGATGCTAAAGACCATATTCGCCACTTCCGTTGATAATCAGCACATCAAGCCGTTAGTACTTGACCCGTGTGCCGGCAACGGAGCTTTCAAAAAGGCGATCAAGTCTGTATTCCCTCACTGGAGCGTGATGCAGTGGGATATTGTAGAGCGTAATGAGAAGTTAGATTACGTTGGTGACTTTCTTGATCGTGAGCCACACGGTGAGCAGTTCTCTATGGTAATGATGAACCCACCATTCGGAGAATCAATGGAGTTTATCCAACACGCTTTCAAGTTCCTCAAACCAGGTGGGATTGTCGTAGCGTTTTTAAAGCTTGATTTCTTAGCGTCTAAGAAACGCTACAACGGACTTTTTAAAGACGGTAATAGTCTTCTTCAGGTTTGGGTAAACGTAAGCCGTGTGAACTGCAAATATGACGGAGACGGCAACGATAAACAAAGTTCCACCACCGACAGTGGCTGGTTCATTTTCCAACAAGGTATGCCTGTCGTACCACAAATACAATGGCTGGAGTAGGTATGGAAGAAACAAGAGTTTGTACCAAGTGCGGGGAAGAAAAACCATTATCAGATTTCCGGTTCTTAAACACACAAGGTCGGTACCAAACACGCTGCCGAACGTGTGAATGTGAGTACACAAAAAGCCGCTACAATCCTAATTCGGTAAATAGAGAAGAGATGCTTGCTAAGCGACGTAGAGCCTACGCTGCCAACGCTATTGCATCGTATATCAGCGTATATGGAGAGGACATCCTCAATGAAGCGAAAGAAAAAAACAAGAGTCAACATCGTTAGTTTCGGTGTGGCATTCGAACCAGGTAAATTCTACGGAGTGTCCTGGTACAGTCAAGGTGGGTTCGATTTCAACGAGGTGTGCTTTATCCCACCTGATGAACGTGACCCTGCTAAATTTTTCCGTACGTGGTTGGACGAGATTTTAGAGTTCGTCACCCTGCCTACGGTAGACATCCAGGTTAAACCTATGGAGATTGCATAATGAGTACAATACAAACATACACAGGGCGGTTAATAAATCTTAGGGATATGCGATCCTCCGATGTGGATATACGAGACATAGTACACGGTCTTAGTTGCATAAAACGATTCAATGGAAGAGGCCTCACCGTGCTACAACACACACTGGCGATGTTCGACTACGTTCGAGCTATGTATAGATGTGAGGGACGAGACAGGTTACTAAGTGTTGTTCTCGGGCACGACCTTGCTGAATCATACATTGGTGACATCATTCAGCCTGTGAAAGCTGCTGTTCCGGAAATTGCTGTACTTGAGACATCCGTGCAATATGCGATATTAAACAAATTGTATCGTTGCGAGGGTGACGAATTTGTAGTACCACCTTATGCGTTACCAGGTAGTGACGAATTTGATGTGGTAAAACACATAGACCGTATAGCCTTAGCAGCTGAGTACAAACTTTTATTTGGAGACTACACCAAAACAGAAGACGTGTGGGGGATAAATAAATTATCTCAGCAAGACGTACTACGTATGGGTGACATCATCAAAACTGTAGACGAGAGCAAAGACGGTGGTAAAGCCAACCGTGAACGTCTAGAACTTTTATTACTACGCTTATATGCTAACTTACCACTGGAGGGATAACAAATGAGCATTATTGTATTAGAGAAAACCAAATCAGACCGTATCGCCAAAGACGTTGCTACAATCATCAACGCTTTGACAAAATGTTACAAAGACAAACCGGAAACACTAAAAAAGGACAACTACTCACAAATTGAGATAAATTTACCACTAAACGCTGAAGCTGAAACTACCATTAAAGTGGTTGATTCGATCTTGAATAGACGTGGGTTCGCTGTGTCTCAACTGCGTATAGAAGAAAACCGATCTTTTATTAAGGTGTTAATAGGTATCACCGTTAAGTCACATTTAGCACTGGTAGCTAAAATAAGCTCGTCAGGTCCTGATGTTGTTATTGACGACTCAAAACAAGGAGAACCTATGCTTGATTTCGATTTGTACCCGAAAGAAGAACCAAGCCACCAAGCCTCTACGGACAAACAAGTCGGTGGTAGCCACTACCAATTACCAATTCAACCGATTGAGTACATCTTGGCGAACGGCCTAGGGTACTGCGAAGCGAACGTGGTGAAGTACGTCTCACGTTGGAGAAACAAAGGTGGTATCCAAGACCTTAAGAAAGCGATCCACTACCTTGAGATGCTAATTGAGTCAGAGGAGAAAGCTAATGAACGTCCACAAGGCTGATTTAACGCCAACCGAGTGGTTCGGTATCTTGTTAGTGATGTTATGGTCACCTGTGTCTATTTATATGACAATTATCCTTATCTCAGCGATGTTGGATACAGAGAAGTGGTGGGTTGGCGTAGGGTCGTTCTTCGCTCTACTGTTCACCATCCCGCTAGCTGTAGGATGCTCGATTATTGCCGCACTCGTTATCTTCTACGCCATCGGCAGAGTACTGACAAATCTTAGTAATCTGCTCTAAAACAAAAAGCTCCGTATTACCGGAGCTTTCTTTTAACTTTTAAGGAATTTGAAAAATAACTACTTTGTAGTTAATTCAAGTATATTTTTATTTTAATTTTGAGTCAACCACTTTACTGATGACTTTATTCACAATTCCTGGCACCATCTGAAGTAGAACTTCTACCGCAGTCGCACCACTAACACCGCCAACCATAGCGATTAAGCCGCTAAGGTACGGGGCCCCTGGGTTATTAAAGTGGAACGCCACTGACGTCCCACAAAAAAAGCCGAGTAATATATCTACCCATCTCACGAACGGAGCCTTATTACGGTCAAGCTCCGCACTCGCTTTCAGTGAGCCGAACAACGCACCCACTGTGATGAAGATAATATCAACGTGCTCTAAGATATTTTCCATCGAATCCCTCACACTTAGAAATATATAGCAACGCCCCTAAGAACCAAAATAGCATCACGAGGTTTATTACTAACATTGTCTCCAGTGGAGGGTATGAGGTGACATACCCACTCGCTAGTATACTTTGTAGTACTGCACCAAGCGATAATCCGAAGAACTTAAGCACCTGGTGTTGTCTGCCCTTAAATGCTAACCCAAGTAATGAGAATAAAGCAGATGCCGTAGCAAATACAAAGAACTGGTCTAGGCGTGCAACAATTAAATGAGGGATATTTAGTTGTACGATTTTCAATGAGTGAATCAAAAAGCCTATGGCCCATAACGCACTCACAACGACGTTGATAACCTGCGTAGCACGACTATCACGCCCGTAAATTCTATTTAGCCACGTACATAACATAGGCACTCCTTATTACAAGTGGTCGCTCGGTGTAGCGTCGCCTACCCCAACTAACTCATCACACGAGTTACCACTAAACACAGTCTCATCACCTAGAGAAACTACATCGACTTCCGGACATTTGTCTTTTTGACATTCCTCGAGTTTACGTTTGAGCTCGGCGATTTCTGTATCTTTTGCGGTCAACTCGTTTTGTTTGGTAACGAGTTCAGCAAGTGCCACGTTGAGGTCTTCTTTCGCTTTGGCTGCTTCAGCTTTCGCATTGTCAGCTTTAGCGATAGCTGCTGCTTCAGACTCCAGTGCGGCTTCTTTATCACGTTCAGCTTGGTCTTTTGCCACCTTAGCATTAGCTGCTTCAGCTTTAGCAGTTTCAGCTTGAGCTTCAGCATCTGCTTTAGCTTGTTCGGCCGCCTCTTTAGAAGCGGTTGCTTGAGCTTCTGCTTCTTTAGCCGCTTCCGCTGCTTTAGCAGCCTCAGTCGCTTTTTCTTCTGCCGCCGTTTTCGCAGCTTCTGCCGCCGTTTTCGCAGCTTCTGCCGCCGTTTTCGCAGCTTCAGCCGCTTCTTTCGCTTTTTGTGCTTCAGCTAAATCAGCTTTTAACTTTTCAAGCTCAGCACTGTTATCCTCTGTATTACCACCTGGTTGTGCAGGAGGACACGCAATGGATGGTAAGGTATCAGTAATGCCCTTACGAGCGATACGGTCACGTGACAACTCATAGGTGCACTCACAATTTTCTTTCATAGAAATCTCCTTAGAAATTAAGGTGCGTAGAGGCTTCGCACCTATGGGTTATAAATGATCGCCAATTTCTTGCGTGATCGCTTGAGGTGCAACTGTTACATCACCGAAGAAAGATGTAATGTGGAACGGATCAACAGCGTACTCAACTTTCCAAATATTAGTTCTAACATAGTCAATGTCATTAGCAAGTTCTTCGCCTGTAACATCATTACCAATAAAGGTCTTCGTACCCTCGTACACTTTACCGCTGTAGTCATAGAGTTTGTAATGAACGGTTTTGGTAACGCCCTTTGCATCATTACGAATAGACGCATCGTCATAGACAAGATGTAAATCAGGGTCACCATTAGATACTTTAATTGTTGCATTTTCAGTACCCTCTTTATAAGGTAACTGAGGGTAGTCTACTTCAACTGTAGTCGGTAGAACTTTGCCTGGTTCTGCATTACCAGAGAAACGTTCAGGTGTAGTGAATGTCAATTTCTGACCTACGTGTTTCTCGTTAAAGTCTTTTGCATTGGTGTAATCTGCACGATTGAACGCACCTACAGCTTCATTGTAGTGGTGTCCATCAATCGCACTGGAGGCTTCGATAATGAAGTTGTTGTTTACAGGGTCAACCTCAGCAGTAGGTGTTCCTAAGAAACGTTCTTGCTGAGGTGCTGGGCGCTCTTTCATCTTAACAATAGCGGCCGACCAAATTGCACCAGTTTCTACGTGTCTTAGATACTTTTGCTCGGTAATTGCGTAGTGTGTATCCGTTTCTGCTAGAGTGGGGTAGCTATCTAGCACCTCAATCTCTGCACCTGGTGCGGTGACTTTACCACCCACCACTTTAATTGTTTTATCGTCTAAATCAGAATCACGAATAATGATAATTGCCATATTAATCTCCAAAAAATCCGATTAGATCTACGGAATAAACACGGCCTGCTTTGAGACCTTTTCCATAGATATTCTTGTTGTTACTGTTGTACCAAACTTTCCCACCGTCCCAAGTTTGTAAACTTGCTCCGTCTACGGGGTTCGGTGCTTCTTCCGGTAGTTTGAAAATAACCGAGCCGTCGGGAATATCTTTTAGTACCTTAAACTCTAAATGAGTTTTACCTACACCGTCAAGCACAGACACCATACGGAACTGCGGGTTGAGATAAGCTCTCGCATTTTCCGTTATGATGGTATCCTTGTCTAAGGCGAACTCAGCCATATACCAGTTGTACTCTTTGAGTACTCGCACCTTGTTGTCTTCTATGACGAAGTCTGAGGTGTGTAGGTCTTCCGGTCTGATTACTTTCGTCATTCGAAATACCCACCAAGATTGAGGATATACCGAGTACCTGCTTTAAGACCATTACCCATAACTGTGCGAGAGCCAGCGTCAACCCAAATAGAACTACCGTCAAACGTCTGCTCCTCGATCAACTGAACTGGTGTAGGAGCGTCTTGGGGTAGTTGGTACAATGCACGACGAGGGCCCGAGTCTATAACCATCTTAAAATCAACGTGGATATTACCTTGAATACCTGCGACAGATAAGTAGTGACGACCAATTTTAGCGTAATCAACGGGACTTTGCGTTGTAATAACCGTGTCCGGAGCTGCGTATTTGAGGTCGTAAATCTTAATGGTAGGTCTAACTCTAACTTTGTTATCTACAATGTCGAAGTCGTCGTCGTGTAGATCTTCAGGTCTGATGACCTTTTTAACTGCCATATAAACTCCAAAGGGGGATTACTCCCCCTGTGTTAATTAAGCTTCCGCAGCGGCTTCAGCTTTTGGTAATACGTAGCCAATCGTTGTACCGTCTAAACCTTGTAACTCATCGCCTTTGAGTAACTCAGCAAGAGCTTTTACAGTTTCAGGATCTTTAACTGCTTCAACCACTTTCGCTTTGCCAACGAAGATACCATCGTCTTTCACTTCTGCGAGGTTGTCTGCTTCAGCAGAAACAACTAATAATTCAGCAAGGGTAGTTTCAACTGTTTGCTCGTTGCCACCAGCACCATCATCCACAGTAACTTTTAATTTACCAGTGGCTTTATCGGCTTTAATTTTGGTAACACGTAAGTCAACGCCAGACTCTGGGATTTGAGCAACAAGTTTGTTGTCTACGATCTTAATGGTTACGTCGTCAACAACAACGTTTAATTTTTGGTTTTCGATTGCCAAACCTGTACCGACATCACGCTCGGTAACTACTTTAATTTTAGCCATTTAATTTCTCCTATTGTTGGCCTTTATGCTTTAACACCTTTGATTTGGAACATAGCTTTAATTGAGTCTTGGTTTAATGAAGCTAGAGTATGTACGCCCAAATAGATATGGTCGGTGAATAGTGATTGATTCACAAGCCACACAGCTTCGGTTCTATAACCACCAAGATCCATCGGGATACTGTTTACAGACAAGATCTTACTCATACCAAGTTCAGCGGCTGTAATTTTAAGACGTGTCTCTTTGTAGTATAGCGTACCAGCGTCGACGAACGGTTGTGCTGTTTCGGAACAACCAACGTCGAAACTTCCAACTTTGTGTGTAAACGCATTATCACCTTTTGACCTAGGTACCGTAGATAATGGGAACTCAATAATACCATTAACTTCAACCAAGCCATTACCGTAGTCAATGGAGTATTTCTCACCAATTACGTTGCCTGTTCCATTATCAACGAAATTTGATGCGACTGGGTTTGCTTCGATTTTTTTAATCACAACTTTATCGCCTACAATCTCAAGCCCATCACCTACGTTTACTTCATACTTACCAGTAGAGTTATTCCACTTAATACCTTTACCGATGTTATCAGGCGTAACTACGATAATTGAAGCTGCATCTTCTGTACCGTTACCTTTTGTATGTTTACTCATTGTTCACCTCTTATGGCTTAATTGCACCAAGTAACACTTCGCCACTTGCGTCTTTCAAGTTAGCAAATTTACTCAGTATGTCTTCTAACGCACCAACACGTTTTGTCAAGTCGTCCACTTGCTTTTGCATCGCTTCGATTTGCATCACGTTCGCAGTGACGTTAGTCTCACGATGCCACACAGACCAGTTAGTTGGATCTACCAGCGTACCGTCTTTGTTCATACCGCTATCGTTCACACGATGCCATACAGCTTGGTCTGTACCAACTAAGTATTGGTCAACTTGTGCTGGTGATGCGATTTGCCAACCGTTGAAGTCGTAGGCTTGACCGTCCGCTAATTGAGAAATCTCAGACGTTGCGTTCTCGGTAGCGTTGGTAGAATTAATATCCGCAGGTACACCAGGAACGTAGTCACCACGTGCTTTACCGATGTAGCCGTAGAACGTTGAGTAACCAACTTTCTGAATACCGGTGTTTAAGTTCTTAATTAGCGAAGAGTCGGTTGGCTTTAAGCTCACTTCACCTGTAGCTGCATTAACATTGAACTGGTCGCTGTTAAGTGCGAGTTTTAGTGGATCTGCTTTAGTACCTTTACCTAAGATCGGTTTGTTTGCGAAGATTTCACCTACTTGTAATGAACCGTCTTCACCAAATTTAAGTCCGTCGCCTGCTTTGATACCAACGCCATCTTCAGTTGCTTCTAAGCCACCGTTCGGTTTAACTTTAACGCCCAGTTTGTCAGTTTCGTTCGCACCTTTGACAATGGTTTTGTCGAAGTCGTCAGCGGTTAAAACATCAGACGCTTTTGGTACAGCAACGTGTTCACCATTAGGGTTAGTTAAAACCACTTCCTTGTCACCAATAGCCATCTGTACAAAAGGCAATTCGATTTCTTTTTCTTTGCCGTCACCTTTGGTAACTTTTAATTTGCCATTTTCAATGGTTACATCTTTAACAACGTCGATTTCACCATTTTTAATCGCTTCATTTACTGCACTAGCAAGAGCACCACAAAGAATCACTTTTGAATCTTTACCTAATGCACCGCCATCACAGTCTTTTAGTCCAGCTTGAATGTCACCTTTAGCCAATGCTTCATTAATCGCATTTTTAATTAGCAACTCAACTAACTCACGCTGAGACCCACAACTTGCAGAACAAGTCATACTTCCCCCTATGTTATTTAAGGATTATTAAAAAAATCTCATCATTTCCCTAAGTGCGTCTTGATGACTTCAGCAATAGCTTTAGCCACCAACCAACGCTTCTCGTTGAGGGTATTCATACGAGACTGGCAAGTGACGAACTCAAGTTCTACAATCATACCACCGGCTTGTACAAAACCCAAACGAGAGTGCTGACCTGCATTTTCAGGTTGCCAGCCATTGTTACCACGCAGCTTAGAGCCCGTGACATCTACAATAGCTTGGGCAATCTTTTGGGAAAGTGCTCGATCTTTAGGTTGGGATAACACCTCTACACCATACGCTGTGTATGTGGCAGACGCATTTAGATGAAATTCCACGGCCAACTCTGCTTTCTTAGCGAGTTGGATGGCTTGTGACAACGGAGCATTGGTACGACCATCCCCGTCAGTCTGAACATCGAAGCCCCAGTTGCGAAGATAATACGCAACGTAATTACGCATATCCGCAGCGAAATCAGCTTCTTTGTAGCCGTTCGCCACCGCACCTGGGTCCGTATTAGAGTGACCTGCCGTAATCACGATCATAGCAAGCACCCCACAATAAGACCTGCGATACCGCCAACTAGCACACCACGCCAAAATGCACAGCACCAGCAGATGGTCGTGACTTTCGTCTCACCTTTCTCAACTTCGATGTCAATGTCCGCACCCTTGCAACAGAGTTCGGCAAAATCTCCCACGGGATTGTACCCGCAGAAGATTGTCTTTAATTTGCTTTCTTGCTCGGTTGATTCAACCTCGATTCCTTTGCGTTTACTCATAACGCTCGCCTCTTTGTTTTAGTTCCTCTAGAGCATCCATATATAAAAATTTCTTCTTAATTTGGATTTCATTAAGCTGTTCTTTAATGTCTAGAAGCTCATCCAAAGGGGGATTCAGTTGAAGCTCTAATTCTTTTTTCATCGTGAACAAGTCACCAGTACTATTTCCCTTACTGGAGCGTAAAGCCTTTTCAGCTTTGCGTACTTCACCCACCCATTTTTTCAATTCTTTGCGGGCTCCATCTTGTTCAAGATTTAAGAGTTCGTCGTAACTTTCACCAATTCCCATCTTGTTCATCAGCTTAGTATATTCTTTATCAAACTCTTGTTCGACAGCGTACTCATTGTAATTTAAAGAGTATTTTTTAACAAGCATATCATTAAAGGCAGAGACTGGATCTTTACCCTCGAAACGCATTGATTTTCCAATATCTCCGATAAACTTACCACTACCTCCAATGAAGTGGTTAATCCACGTGTCGATAGAACTTGGAGCAACATCTGCTATACCTAATTTCGCCATCTCAAATGTCAACCATTGTGAGAAGTTAGAGTCGCCCATATTACGGCGTTGGTAGTCCATCGGCTCATCAATGAATGAGCCATCTTGAGCCCAACCGTTCTTAGGTGCAACAGGACGACCGAAGTAGTCTTTATTCGCCACCAAACTCACCACGGGCTGCATCACAGTAGGAGACCAACCGTATGCCACGTTAAACGCTGTGTCATCAGTCTCCGGTGTTTGGAACGGCATTAGGGACTCTTGTACAGAACGCATCACCCGCCCAACACCTGCTGACACTTCTTGCTCACCCTTGGCTACACGGACGAACTCACGTGCTGCATTAAGTGGGATCATAAGTTCCTGGGCGATCGGGAATTTGAAGTCTCCAATATGGAATTGACCGACACTTTCATTACGACGCTTCCACATTGGTGTACCATCTTCATCTTCCTCGTCATCACCCGCTGCTTGTGCAGCAACAAGAAGTGCCAGCATACCCATCGCTTTCAATCCGTATGTTCCGTACTTAGGATTGACTAAGTTATAGGTAGTCTTCACACCGCCCATAATGGCGTTCCAAAACATCCAAAACGAACGAGGTGTGCCCCACGCACCTTTCTGCTCGAAGTTACCGGTTAGGTTTTTCGAGATGTCACGTGCCGTGTTCGCAAATTCAGGATGGTTACGTAAGAACTCAATTAAATCACGCTCTGAGTTAAACTCACGTCCACCGTTCTGCATTTGTAGGTATTCTAACCACGCTGAGAAACGTGCTGCGTTATCAGAGAAGTGCATCACTTGCATCAATGTCTTCGCACCACGTGCTGTACGTGAACCTACAGACCCACGGTTAAAGGCAAGCATATCCAAGTCATCAGTAATCTTATCAAGGTCGTAGTGAGCCATCGGATTGATACCGCCCTCATTCAAATACGTCTTGTATGTGAAGTGAGCGTTTTTACCATTCCACTGGCCTTTCAGCAACATCGGTAACACACGCACCATACGTGGAATAATACGACCTGATAACTGCAGTGACTCAGCATCTGATAACTTACCACGACTCGCCGCTTGAGTATTCGCTAGTACCAACGTCATATCACGAATGAACGCTGTGATATGGAACGTCGGGTTAAGTACGGTACGAGTTAAACCTAACCAACGGGTAGTCGCACCCAAGTGGCGAATGAATGTATTGGTCACATTGCTTTTCTGTGCCTTGCTCATTTTCGCCAGTGACTGTGCTGCGATTTCATCAGTTAGTACAATTCTCTCACGCTTACCGTTACGGTAGAACGCTTTTGAACGTCCATCCAAGATGCCCTCAGGTGCGTAGGTAGCGTGGAACTTATCACCTCGTGTTTTGAGTTCATCTGACATAATACGAGCCATATGTGGCATAGGATATTTCGCCAATAAGTCTGCAGCTTCACGCATAATCGCAGATTCAGCAGCGTTGTTAATACGTGCTTGTGAGTTCGCCACGTACTTACTTAAGATGTTACCAGCCTTAGTAGAACGACCGTGAATACGACCTGAGAACGCTTTAACCTCTGAATCTTCATTTTGTAGAGGAACGTAGAACTCACCATACAAATCATTGTAAGTGTTCTCATCAATACGGCCCATCGCAAGCTCGAAGTCAAGCGTATTATTGTTCATCTCGATGATCGCTTTCTCAAACTCTTTAGCGAACGCACGTTGTTGTGGAGTAAGCGACGCCATATATTTCTCTCCGGTGTCATCTTTCACCCACGTTGCACCTTTCGTGCCTTTCGCCACACGCTTGCCGTTTAAGACGTAATAGCCGAATCCAGTAATGGTGTCGGTTAATAAGTCACGACCTTTGTAATAAGGGTCTTGCTCACCGCTTGCACGTTTCTTACGACGGATGAAGTGCGGTGCACGAAGTGCATACGCTAAATCATCAAGATCTTCTTTCGTCATACCTGAACGCTGTGCAAGCTGAGTTAAAATGTCCATGTGGTCACGCAAGTTCAATTTTCCACCGACACCATAATGGTTAAGCTCAGCACTTGCCTTTTGTCGAAGTGCGTTAATGTGTGTCTCTACTTCAACTGGTACTTTCGCACCGTATGCGTTTCTCGCAATATTCTCAAGCGTCGTAATCCAGCTTGTACTGTTGTTCAAGTTAATCGCTGACCAACGGATTGTACGGTCTAGTACTCGCAACACGGGCTCAGAGAACTGAGGCGGTAACACACGTTGGATGCCTTTGAACAAGTTGTAAAGAAGACCTGAGTGGTTATACGCCATCTCCGTCACGTCTTGTACGTACTTCTCTTGCTGTGACATCTCTGAACGATGTTTCGGTACGAATCCACTCTTTTGTGCCAACGTCTCTGTTTGGTCCCAAGTAAGCCCAGTTTCTTCGTGGCTTTGACCTTGCTCGTCCCACCAGTTAAGCGACCACAAGCCTGTATCTTCATCAAGTTGTGCGATGGCTGCGATATGGCTGTCACGGTTCTGCTCTTGTGTACGTCCTGCGAAAATCACCTGTCTCACAATCTTACGGCTCAATCCAGGCACGCCTTTAATAGTTTGAGTGCGGCCGTTGTTCGCCTCGAATAAAGAGGTGGTGTTTGTAATCAACTGGAACAACGCTGGTTGCTCGTTTGCGTTCAACCCTAGTAATGCACCAATGCGTTTAAAGAACGCACGTACGGAGTCAAAGAAACCACGTGGTGCACCGTTTGCGTGTAATTTATCATACGCAGTTTGGAACTTCGGATTAGACAACAACTCTGCCACGAACTCGTGTACACCTGTCACTTCATCAGCGATGGTCGGGAACTGTGCCACAAACTCAGGATGACTCAATGCGTTCTCACGAGCACGTACAATCTCATCCACCACAGCACGCTGCTCTTCATCAAGTACTGCACGATTTTCAAGTGCGTACACGGTGTAGGCGTGAACCAACTCGTGGATTAAGTCAATATCAGGCTCTTTAGAATTAATGTCTAATACAATCATATTAGAAGCGATGTCGTAGTAGCCTGAACGTCCCTCGGTCGCTAAGTTGTCGTAGCGGATTAGTACGGAGTCATCGACCAGTTCAACCAGTTTATCCACCACTTTGCCACGTGGGTCATTCTCAGCGAAGCCACGTTTGGCGAACTTCAACGCCTCCATCACACCGTAATCTTGTAGTGCCCTCTTAAAGGTGGTTGGGTTGATGTTCGTAGCCGGTGAATCACCGAAGTTGTTAGCCGGATCGAGTATTGCCCGACTTAGCTCCGAGCTTGACTTTGGTGACTTTTTTGATTTTGTTTTCACCATTTCCTCGTCAGCTGTGCGAGCCATCGTATTGTTGTGCACTTCTGTCAGTAATTCATCGAAAGCCTTGTCGTGCTTACGCTCTTGCTCACGAGTTTCAGCATTTCTTTTGGATTGTGTCTCACGAGTTTCATCAGTCATCTCCTGAGCCACTTTGCCTTTTTCAGAAGTCTTAGTTGTTCCGATAAGCTCATCGCCAACATACTTAAATAAGTTCGGATGCTGCTCAGCAGTGATATCATCAGCACGTCCTGCCTTAACATCATCAAGGTAGGCTACCGCTTCATCACGTACAAGATTTAAGTCGATGTCTTTAGACACACGCTTACTATTTACCAACGCACCACCATTAAGTGCGGTAATAATGGCATCTACTGCAGGTGTTAATACAGTATTTTTACCACGTACAGACACTTTCACGTGTGCCATTTTCGCCAACATATCAACATTGTTCGCAACACGGTTAGCCACATTAGCATCAGGATATAACTGATTGAGCATGGCACCAGCTTGTGAACTTGGGTCTGACTGCATACCACCAAGACCACGTGAAATGTTCAGCACTTCTTGTAAGTCTCTTGAACGTTTGTACAACGCAGATGCAGCTACCAAGTCAGGAGTTTTCTGTGCAAGCTGGTAAGTGTCGGCGATTAATTTTTCCAAATTAGCTTCCACTTCTGCACGTGTTTCGCCTAGACCACTAGACACGCCTTTGGCATTAGGATCGGCAATAAAACCGGAATGTGCAGTCTCTAAAACCTTACGCACTTTAGCTTTTGTATCAACCACCAACTGACGCTCAAACGCAGCTTGCTGTTTCTTGATTTCTTCAGCCTGTTCAGATGCCTCGTTTTGGGCAATCTCTGATGCCTCATTTTCTGCTGCAGTACGCTCACCTACGATGCTTTGTCTCTGAGCGTCTTCGTAGTTTTGATTACGTGCGTCCGCATATTGGCCCAAATCAACAAGTGCCAACTTAGCTGTAAGTAATCGGTTAGCCGCTGCTGCATAACGTCCTGCACGCTCAGGTGCTCCGTCTTGTTGTGCTTGGTTAGCGAATTGTAGTAACTGATTAATCGCACCCGTAACAGATGTATTTAATTCATCTGCAGTCACACCACGTTTTGCCAACGTGTCTTTAAGTGCCGGTGGAATAATACCGTCTTTATCAAATTCTTTAACCACGGCACGGGCGTCTTTGGTAAATGACGTAATCTTAGTTTTCGCGTCAGGATCTTTTGCCGGCACGTTTTGAAAATAGGCTTGTGGGTCTTTCGCAAAATTGACCGCACTTTCAAACGCACCAACCATATCCGCAAATTTAGCATCACCCATCATCGGTGACTGTTTCATTTCACCAAGACGTGCTTCAGCAGCTGGGATATTGGCAGGGTCACGTAACGCACGAATTTCATCAGCGATACCTTGTACATACTCGTCGTTATCGTTGAAGTTCGCCGCTTTGCGTGCTGACTCAAACTTAGATGCGAAGTCATTGAACTGACCTTGCATAGCTGCAGGGTTTGTACCGTTTTGTACATTTTGCTGTTTACCCAACGTCTCAGTCATTTTATTAACTAAGTCCGTATGACGAGTAACGTCTTTTAGAATTTGATTCGCTTGCTCAACTGATACATTACCTTGCGATACAGTGTCAATAAGGTTAGTCACTTTGCCTTGCTGTTCACGAATTAGATATTTGTACTCGTCTTCGTTAGTGCGGTCACCTTGTGCGAACTCTTGTGCGATTTCTTCAGCACGAGCTTGAATATCATTAGTCTCACGATTACCACCAACAGGATCGTAGTTAGAAACATCAAGTGCAGCGATTTGTGCATCAATATCAGCAATATCAGCTTTAGCCTGTTTGTATGCTTGCACGTTGTGTCCAGCATCACCAAGCGGGTGTGCACCAACGCCCATAAAGAGACCAACAATACCGCCACGGTGACCCTCGTGTTTGGCTCTTTCTAAGTCACCCTCATTAATAGCCGATGAGAAAGACAATGAACCTACTTTCGCACGTTGTTCTTCCGGAATTAATGGGTCTTGAATACGACCTAGATTTTGACCAAGTAAGTCTTGGAACGAGTTAGCCGCAAACTCATCCACGTATTCTTTGCCTGCAGTAGTGGCTAGACGTTTAACGGCACCGATACCACCAATCTGATCTACTTTGTGGTTCAAGCGTTTTAAGATACTGCCCTCGTCCGCTTTCTTAACGAAGTCTTTTAACTCGTTAATTGTTTTACTTGCTGCTCCTGAGAACTTACCTGAACGGTTTAAAATGTTGTAAGCGATATTATCCACAGTACCCGGTAACATACCTTGCATCGCATACTGTTCTAAGAACGCTAACTCAACTGCGTTTTTAGCATCGTCAGTAGTCATGTCACGACCATTTAGGTACTGCTCCAAACGGAATCCACCCGCTTCTTGTAATGCAGATACAGTACGATATTGAGCACCTTTTAATGCAACGTTACCAAGCGTAGCTGCGGCTTTACCGGCAATAGACGACCCTTTAAAACCAGCATCCATTCCATCTTTTAGATAATTTAAGATCTTAGCACCACGGGATGTTAGGTTAGCTCCTGCGGAAACGCCTTTACCAACGGCGTTGCCTACTACACCTAGACCTTTTGTACCTACTACCATAGCAGCAACTTCAGGACCTACTAATTTGGTTAATAGTGGTACATTGGTTCCTGCAAATTTCAAGGCATCTCCAATGCGGTCGTTGTCAACTAAATAATTGAAATACTCAGCATCGCCCTCAACTTCCTCGTCACCAGCCACGTCTTGTAATGCTTTTGTGGTTGCTCCTAGGGCACTTTGTACGCCTAAGTTTACATCAACGCCCATTCGATTCTGTAATTCATCAGCTAAGGAGATTAGTGTGTTCGCACCTCGCACAGCACCACCCAATGCCTCTGTTGTAGTGTCAGCTGCCGTAGATAAAAGTGAATCTTGATACTCATCATTAGCACCAACACCATAGGCTTTGGCAATCTTCTCAAAGTATTTGTCTGCACTTCGTTCCGCTTGTTGCAACTCAGGTTTTAAACGTGCGAAATCTTGCTCCGCATATTTTTTGAGAATATCACGCTTAATGGCATACGGAGTACGTAGCCACATTTCGGGTGTGTAACCTGCTTCTTTCAAAGCAATATTAAAACGTGAACCGTCTTGGAAAACACGAGTACTGTCCACTTTACTTCCGTAGTTGTGGACTGTCTCTCCCTCTTTCCATTTCGGTGGTTGGTAGTTGATACCCAATGCTACACGACTTGTATTGTCAGCGTAGTCATCATACGGGTTATCTTCAACTAAAAGTGGATCTTGTGTTGGTTCAACAGTGGTAGTTGTTCCGACCGGTGTATAAACAGCAGAACCAGTCACTACTGGACTGGTCTGTGTATTGAGTTGGTTTTGTTGCCAAATGGTAGGGCGAGTTTGGTACAGGTCTAATAATGGGTCTGTCATAAAAGGTTTCCTTTTATACGCCCGTCATCGTTCTCCCATACCACCCTGTTGGGCTTGTTAGAAATTGCTGAACGTCGAAGTCAGCCACAGATGCCGGAGCGTTACTTGCTAATGGTTGCTCAATAGCTTGCGACGGTGCCTGCATCATCTGCTGTAGAAATGCTGGGTTATTCGCTTGCTCACTACTCGGCATTATAGCACCTGTTACTTGCCTGGCAAATCCCTGCGGTGTGTTTTTGGCGATGGCTGTTTGTACCTCGCCATTACCCATCAACCAAGGCTTACCTGAATCACCGAACGCTTGTCCTTGTAAGTTGTACAGCTGTCCGTTCTTCGTAACCGTATAATCCAAGTGAGGTCCTGTAGAGTTACCTGAATTACCTGTCAAGCCAATTACCTGACCTTGCTTGACAACATCACCAGGCTTCACGTGGATTTTGTCCATATGTGCCCACTGTGCACAAATGCCTGTCTCAGGATCGCACACTGCCACATAATTCCCGTAGCCGTTAGGATCTACACCTACTTTAACTACCTTGCCTGATAACGACGCCGTCGCTTGCGTACCGACCGGTGTGCCAAAGTCCGTTCCCTTGTGGAACGAACTCGCTTTCGCATTTGGTTTCTGTCTGTGACCGCTCGCTGAGGTGACTTTGAAATCACCAATAAACGGTGCACCAAGACCAAGACCATAAGAATAATCAATCACCATCCGTACATCCCCGTTGGTTTAGTTAGCCACTGTATTGTGGCATATTCCGCAGGACTACCTGATACTGCGATGGCCGGTGGTTCTTCAAACTGTTGCTTCGGAGCCTGCATCATCTGTTGTAGTAAGTCTTGTCCTGCTTTCTTAGTTGTAGAAGCGTAGCCTGACCCAACCGCATCAATCGTTGGTCTTGTGGCATACTGAACATTACCACCACCTATAGAACTTGCATCTAACCCAACTTTGTTAAACGCTTTGCGGATTGAATCCCACGAGTGTCTAAACTGTTGGTATGAATCAGGTGCTGTCGGTAAACTCGCCCACTCCTTACCAAGCTTTGGTAGAGCAGCGTTCCAGTTACCATTTAACACATCGTTCAATGCCCCACGCTGATTAATAAGATAAACAGCCGCTGCATCTTGTGAAGTTGGAGAGAAATCCATCTTCCCCCAAGCCTTTTCAATCCCTTGCCACGTTGGGTAGCGGATAGCATATTTACCATTTGCTGTAGACTGCAGGTTTCTACCTAACTTGTCTTTAAAGCCCCAGGTTCCTTGACCAATAGCTGCTGGGTGGGCACTGAACCCTGTGGTTAATAATGCACCGTTTGTTCCACCTTTCGCTAAGTATGGGTTAGAAAACGAGTGCGTGCCCTCCGAAATCGAGAGCACATTTAGGAACTTACGCAAGTTGTCGTTCTGCTGCAGTAACTGCAGTGCTTCTTCACGAGTCATAGTATCTCCTTAGAAACGTGTTGAACCTACAACGTTTGTGTTTTTGTTCTTAGCTTCATTTTGCTCTTTCTTGAAGTCCTGACTTTTTTTCTGTAGGTCTGTTCTACCTTTTTGTCTGATTTCTTCAAGTTCTTTTTTGTTCTGCTGATCTATCTCACGTAATTTCTCACGTTGTTCCATTGTTAGACCTGAACTGTTTTTTGCCATAGCACTCAATAACTGCGGACCATTAGGTAGAGCTGCAATCTGTTGCATAAACATAGGCATTTGGTCTGTTGGGATATTATAACGAGCATTTCCTAACTGGATTGCTGTTGTATCACCATTTGTCTGAATAGATGCAATAGGACTTGTCACACCGTATAAATTAGGTTGTGCTTCATAGTCCATACCAAACATACCCGCTAATGCTCCTTGGTTTCCTTGTCGCTGTGCTGCTTGTTCAGCATACTGCGGAGCAACCAACTGTAAAGCACCCATCTGTCCGTTGTTGTCAAGAACTTGGCTGATTGCAGCATATTGGGCTTCCTGCATTGGGACACCTTGCTCCAACAACTGTTTCGTCGCTTGCCAGGTACGTGGATCATTCATCGCCTCCTGAATTGCACTTTGCGCTTGTGCGGAACGGAACGCTGCCATATTCTTCTGATTCTGACCCAACATACGAGCCATAACCGTTTGCTGTGCTAACGACAATGGTGTATTCATACCAATGTTCATACCCGACCAAGACGAGTAGTTAGGATCCGTACCGTTGTTAAAGTGCGGGTTATTGGTATAACTAACAGGCTGGCCATTGTCGAAATAGTACTTACGTGTCGTCTGCCCATTACGGTATGCAAAACGGTCATCGTGTACGGCTTCACCTGGCACTTGGTGCGGTGCAAGCTGTGCGAACTGAATCGGGGTCATTGTAGAATATCCACCTGATACATAGCCATCTGTTGGTGATGTTCCATTCACAGAAGCTGTCGCCGTGGTAGGTCTTGCTCCTGAGGCCAAATCAACAACCGTATCAGCCACACTAGAAGATAACCAAGCTGGCGGTGCTACACCGTCTGTAACCGTTGCTCGTTTTGCTAATTCTTCATTAGCTTTTTTCTGTTCATAAGCAGCATTAGCTACACCATATTGTGTAGGCATAGCATTACCAGTATTCACATCAACTGTAGTTGGATGTACTCCACTATAACCTTTTAACTTGTCACCCACATCTCGGTTCCATTGTACAAGGTTATCAAACCAAGACGGTTTTTCCTCAACCAACTGTGTAGGACCTGAAAACGCATCAATCGGACTATTACGTGCTGCGATATAGTCATTCGGGTTTGCGTTTGCTGGTAAGTTCTTCAATGCTTCATTGATGCCTCGAAGAAACGCTGCTCTGTCTCCCACTGCTTGATATAAACTCAATTCTCCTGGAGTAGCCATTACTCACCCCTATCCTGTGATTGTATTACGATATACACCAGGTGCAGCCAACATCTGCTGTAAAAAGTTTTGGTTAGCTAATGCTGTATTACTTTGCGGTGCGAACTGGTAGCCACTACGATACGGTCCAATGTTTTGTTGCTGTGCATAAGCGGTCGTAGTGGTGGTAGACGGAGACTGATTAACAGGTTGTTGGCCAACTTGTGTTTGTTGATTAACCACACTTTGTGTGTTCGGTCTGTTCAACAAGTCATTCATCGTCATACCTGAGTTAGTAGCGATCAACGCATTGAGCATTTGGTTTTCTAAGTAGTTGTTCGTCTTAGAAAGTTGTTGCTGTTCCTGGATCGCATTGTTCTGTGCAATCTTCGCATTAACTGCTGATGGATCCACTAAAGACTTGTTCGTGAAGTTGTACAAGTCCGTCGCCATACGCAAGTTATTTGATAAGCCACTCTGCCAAGCGTTGCCTAAGTTCCCTAGCCAACCACCTAATCCACTGCTCCCACCGAAGCCATATCCTGCTGCTCCAAGAGTCATATCAAACGACATAACCTGGTCCTCCTAAAAGTTGTAATAATGAAGTATCATCTGTGCCTTGTGGGTCAAACAATGGGTCTGTACCCGCTGCAATTTCACCGCTATCTCCTGGGTTTAAGCCTAACGCATTTGCCACACGTTGGATTGTCGCCGGGTTTAACGGTTGTTGTGTCATATCCATACCAGGTGCGGATAACATACTACGCATTGCATCACCTTGTGGAGCTAACATATGCTCAGGTACCATAGCAGGAGGTGCTGAACCATTTGGGGCATTAACCAATAATGCCATAAGGTTCGGGTCAACTTGCCCACTTTGTAATTGAGCTAACATACTAGGGTCTACATTACCGGCCGCCATCTGCATAGCCAACTCAGGATCGGTAATCATAAGCTGTTGTGCTAGTGCCTGCATATCAGGTGCCATCATCGCATTTTGACCCATACTCATTTCTTCAAGTGGTGATACATCGCCTGCACCACCAATTGTTCCTAGGCTTCCTAGTGTTCCTAATTCGCTCACGCTATGCTCCTAAAATCCTGAGTCTTCCGGTTGAGCCACCGGACCATCAGGTTCGCTAGTTTTGCTCTTACCGTCACAATTATCCTCGCTATCGTAGCAGAGGAAGTATCCGATTGCTAGTGCCACAAGTCCTGCTAAAGCGGAAATACCACCAACGTCTTTTTCAGCTGTTTGACGTAAACTCGCTGCCAACCAAGCGTAGTTCTTACCTGCACTCGCTAAAACATCCAAGCCTAATTTCAATAGTGCCATATGCTTCTCGCTGTGCAATCCAAGTCGTTTGTCCTGAATAGCAATAGCTGTTTTCTCATAATCAGCCGATCTGTTTTTTCGAGAATCACGATGTTTTTCGAACAACTCTGCACCATCGAAGTGTAACTTCATATTAGTCTGCCAAGCTGTTTGTCGTTCTGCTTCTCGTGCTTTCGAAACTGTACCTACAATTTCGGCTGCAGTCGCTAATGCAATACGTGTGTTCAATTCACAACACTGGTTAGCACCATAGCGATTTACCTGTCTACAAAGCTCTTGTCGTTTTTGTTTAGCTTTTGCTTCGGCATCTGCTACGACACGCATACTAATACCTAAGTAATCAGGTTTGTATCCGCACAAGATAAACTCACACAAACGCTCGTGGATGGTATCGTTACAAGGTTCCAACTTGTCAGCATACAACTCCTCATCTAGAGCCATATCTTTAAGCCAGTCCGCTTCTTTCAATAACCAGTCATCGGCTGCATCTGCGAGTGCTTTTTCAGCAGGTGCTTCTTTGTCAATCAGGTTATACCCGATGTCACGCATACGGTCATTGATTGATCGCCACGTGTCTTCTGCGTCTTTCGCTTTTTTAATTAAGCTATTCGATGCGAAGCGACCCAACACAGAACCTAATAAACTAGCGATAGCTAACCATTTACCATCGTCACGTTTCGGTTGCCGTGGGTACTGAATAATGTGATTAGAACTAAAAGCAGGCGAGTTTGTACCTCCACTTCGGTTCTCACCAATCTCAGCGTAGTTATAATCCTTTCCGGCTTTCTTTTCTTCAGACTTTCCGTTGTTAATACTCATACATTAACCCTCTGTTAATGTCTCACGTGAAGTTTGTACGTGAATCTCATCAATCGTGATTCTCGACCGTACTTCAACAGCCCACGTGATCGCTCTATACTTGCGAGGTAATAAAAACGGCTTGTTTGTAGAAACATCACGTCTGTAGTACTCTCGTCCATCTGCATATACAATAACTTCAATAGAGTGTCGCTTACCAGTTAATTCAGCTACGTATGCTTTGTATTGAGGGAATTGTCTGATAAAGGTTTCAGCACTTACATTGGCATACTTTTTCTCAAAGTTTTTGTATGCTGCTAGTGCTTCTTCCGCACCAGCTGACATCATCATATAATCAGATGATACCACTTTTAACGTCGTAGGTCTCCATAACCCAGGCATAACCATATCAGGTGATCGCCATACGGCACATCGGTTAGGTTCGCTAGGTTCTCCCCACTTACGTAGTCTTGCTTTGGCATCCTTACCAACTTTCATCACGAATACTAATCCACCTTGATGGTGTGCATAAATATTACTTGCTTTCTCAGTCGTAACAACAAAGGACGGGTCTCTACGGTCATCATCTGAAAAGTTCATTATCCAGTTGCGACGTCCAACACCGTGGACTTTATCATCCCAAAAGGCGATACGTGTTTCTTCTCCAGCGTACTCAAGCCACTCCCGTTCTGTAAAGAACTGTCCGGTGATCAACTTAATACCTTGCTCCGTAAACTCATATAATCCATTTGGGGATACAAAGAACATAATATGCTCTGCAACGCAAACGGCTTCACCGTTGTAAGCAGGTGCTTTAACTTCAACTTCCTGAATACTCACGGTTTCCTGCTTCGTATTGATGATGTAATGTAGTCCATCTGTTAGAGCAAGAATTGTATGATGAACATTACCCTCAATCGGTGATGTCACTTCTTCAGCCCTTAGTACGTTATACATCAATCGGTATTCTTGAGATGGGTCAAATGCGTGCTGTCTATGTGGTTGAGAAAAGTAAATAGACTTACCTTGCCACAACATAATTTGGTTATCGCCTACTGCAGCAACACCAGCCACACAAGATGGTGGTGGGCCATCCATCTCGGTATCTAATTCTTCACCAAGGCTAATAATACAGTTGGTGCTGTAGTATGACTGCTCTCCAACACAATGCTCACCAACATACAGCCAGTGACCAATACCATCGCTGTCGGCCACTAACATATACCATCTGCGTTTCTTCGCATTGGCTGGTGGTGTGTCATTTGCTGTCATCTTAACGGCATCACCATCGTAAAATTCGACGTGGTTGGTTGGGTAACTAGGCTGTGATTCTTCACCACACCCATTCACATACGTAAAACAGAACGCTGTGTTAAATGGAATTTTATCGCCGCACTCACGGTCATACATCGGCACGCACAGCAAGTCAATGTCATCAGCAACACAACCTTGATCGGTAAGTGTTTCTGCGGTCGGCTTGTTCTTACAATCAGGTTTCTGCATACCTACCAAAATAGGTTTTTTCTTCTGTGTCACTCGTGTAATAGACTGTCGATACAACTGCTTATCTTCACCAACAAAGAAGAATGTGTTTTCACCTAATCTGTTCGTGTAATCAGGTGCTATTGTTGTGAAATAAGGAAAGCCTACATACACGCCATCTTGATAATGTAGTGTACGTGGCTCTCCTGTGTAATCATCACCATTTACTGTAACAGCAACAACTTGATCTCCTAGTTCAGGCAGTGGCTGAAAACGACCGCCATAAATATCCATATCCTGTGCCAACACAGAATATTTGTCACCTAATTTCTTAGGGTGGACTTTAGGGATCATCCCACCGAATTGTACAAAGTGCATTACACCACCCCGATACCAATTAAGTTTTTGCCGTTATAAATTTTTACTAAAGACCCTTTGGCATATGGACTTAAATCTACTCTAGCCAAGCCCTCTGCGTTTGTAGTTACCGGTAAATCTGTGTTGCTAACATTCACACGAAGTGCGGTACTTTTTACTGCGTGGATATACCAAGTTCCATCAGCATTTACCATTTGTGCGGCAGGGTCACCCTTGTCGCCTTTGTCACCCTTGTCGCCTTTTACTGGTGCAGGGATCGCATTTTCTGCACGAACAACACTGTCGTCACTAAGTGTAAATACGAGGTCTCGGCCATCGACTTTAACCAGTGTAATTTTGGCGGCACTATCACCAGCCACACCAGCATCGCCCTGTCTACCGGTCTCACCATTATCGCCCTTGTCGCCTTTCGGACCTTTTGGAACACGACCTGTCGCTTGAACAGTTGTGCCGTCCGGATACGTAAACGTAAGAACGCCTAATGGGCTGATGTTGATTGCTGTCGGTGTCGGGCCATCTTCGCCCTTGTCGCCTTTCGGACCACGCAACCCACTAGGTGTACCAGCATCGTTCGGGTTATCACCACATTCGTCACAACCGCCCTCGCCGCAATCACAGCCACCGCCGCATCCAGCTTTAAATAAAGCTGAACAGTCAACGGATAATGTGTTGGTAGAACAATCGTACTTGAGTGGGGACTGAACGTTCAGGGGGATTACACCATTAATATCTTCAAAGAACTCTTTATTAGATGATGTGTATGATACTTTCGCATTACTTTTAATGCAGGTACAAGCGTCACCTAAATTACGCTCAACTTCTAGTACGTCACCATCAATACCAACAACACGCATTGTCTCACAGCAAGAGTTACATCCCTCTACGGTAATGTAAAAGTGTGAACCTTTTTTAACTTGGGGGAAGTTTTTGCCGTGTCCTTTCATTAACTGAATACGTGTAGCATCTTCAGGCACAGCTTTAGACGTGAACCCGATGCCACTATACTCGCACGAAATAAATACAAGATTGTTGTTACACGCCATCCCGATCACCTTTTACTTATCTGCTTTTTTTAATGCGTTAATTTCTTTGGTAATATTCGCTAATTCAGATTTTACGTCTGTCTTAAACGCTTCTAATTTCTCATCGACTTTGGCCGCTACTGTATCGGCAATATACTCATCCAATAAGACTGTGTTTAAGTCGATGGTAACGCACGTTCCAGCTGGGTGGTTTAACGCACCTGTTTGACCAGCATCACGTTCAACAGAAATCACACCGCCTTTTAATTCTTTAATGTGTGTATATTTGACGATCTCCGCACGGCCATTACGACCGATTAACGAGATGTATGTGTGGTCGCCCTCGTCTAATGTATTTAGTTTCTTCGCCACTTGTGCAGGGATTTCAATTTCTGTATCACTAGGGCTTACATAATTACGAAGTGCGGTAGAAAAGTGGTTGATTAGTTTTAGCATTTGTCGCTCCCATTTACACCAATGATGTGGCCACCCTCATCAATTTCGATACAGGTGTCACAAGTCCAACAAATTGTTTGTGGCTCAATCGTTTTCTTAACTTCGCCACCTGTGCAACTTGACACAAATTCGCAGAGTTGAGATGGGTTCCACTCCACTTTGACGCACGAACCTTTAGGGAACGAACTTGCGGTAGTTTCATCCTGACCACGCTCTACGTGGAATTTATCACCATTTACACTTGTGACTTTCATATACTCACGAATACCACCATTTCTAACGGTAATATAGAAATGATCTGTAGATGGCACTTTAAAACGAATACCGTCACCAACTGGTACAGTAATCACGTTATCTTTTGCAGTGATTTGTTTACTCAACTCGGTCACTAACCCGAACGGTTTAATGCTTAACATTCTTCGCAATCCTTACAATTTTGAGCTGGAATTGGTACATACTCATCGTCATACTCAGGTTTACGATCGCAACACGTTAAACCACAACGACAGTCTTCTTCGCCACAAGTAGAACATTTGTGGCAGCCATCATCTTCCGTCATATCGTACTTAATCAATCGTGCTTCACACGGAGGCAAGTAGAATAATAAGGTTATACATAAGCAGCCATCAATATAGATGTCACCCTCGTAATAACCTGTTGGTAAATCACGGAACTCATCTAGCCAATCAAAGCAGATCGCTCCATCGTTACGAACACGAGTTGGTGGTTGACACATTAATACTCGGCAATACCCTTTACGACGAATATCCATTCTTAAATAAGAACGGATAAATGGCAACGGCTTCTCATCACATCGGTAATTACCGATTAGATAACAAGCTTCTGCTGCCATACGGTCAACTTTAATTGCATCTCTTGCACGTGTGCGTGGTGCACAACGTTCTTCACAAGGTGACGGTTCGCAGCACCGTTCTACGGGTTCCCACTTCGGTGGCTCCAATCGACAGTCCGGTGTACTGCAACATTTATTGTCTTCACACCCTGACGCACTTTCAAACATTCTCTCCATTTAGGCTCTCCAATAGTTGTCAAATGGTCTTCTCATAGGGGATGTGCCAAGACGCATTTTCATTGGTACCGGACCACGTTTCTTAGTTTTAGTACGGATCTGTTTGTATTTTTCTTCTACGTTTTGTCGCAACACCAACGCATACTGCAGGTTTGTCCATTCTTGCCCTGGTATCGCATAGAGTTCTGCTAGTGCACCGTCTTTTATTTCAGTCATATAGCGTTCGTAAATGAAATCAGGGATTTCACAATCATCACGAGAAATTGACCACGAGTACTCAACACTCATATCAACTTCTAGTGGTCTAGAACAGCTCTCTTGTGGTGCTTCTCTTAATACGACACTAGGCATACCATCGTGCATTAGATCAACTTCATAATCAACTCCACGTTGTAAGGTATTCCAAGAATCATCAGGGATTGTACCAGGGCAACCAAATCGCACTTCAACCACATCAATAATAGTTCGGCACTCAATCGTGTCTATGATGTAGTCGGGTGTTTTAGCCACAAGTGGAAATTGTGCGAAATCACGTGCCACTTGTGTCTCTTGCATAAAGCGTACGATTGATTCACGCACTGCGTGTTGGATGATTGAACTAGGAGCATCCGGTGCATATGGGAAAATAAAATCCTCAAAGTCTTCAACTGTTCTAGCCATTCATCACCCCTCTACGAGAACGTTGTCGTATTTCTTCACGCTGCGTGTAGTCGTAAATCTGTAGCATGTCTAACGCATTTTTCCAATGCTGATTGCTGCGTTCTCTGTTAGCTACGTCTTCAATGTCAACGCCATACGCATAGTAGAGCATTAACTCAAAAATAATAGGTCTGAAGTTATCATCAACTTCCAACTCATCATCTTCACCACTAATTTCAGGTGGTGCATAACAAGTGATTGTCAGTGTAGCACTTACACCTTTTGGAACAGGAGGATCTACAATAATCACTTTAGGATCAGTTTCATCATATGAATACGATTTCACTGTGTACTCAGACGAAGATGAGCGGGTACTAGATGTACACACCGCTCTATTAAAACCAGTTAGGTTAGAAATCTTAGTCTCACGAACTCGTTTGGTGATTACTCCATTCTCGTCCTTTTGTCCCTGCACTGTTCTCAGAGACTTACACGGAGCTGGTAATTCTTGGATAATTCCCTCAACCAAATCCACATCAACTGTAGAGGTAAATTCCTCTTTTCGCACCATAGCGACAATCGCTATAGCATTTCTAATGTACGTAAGTAGGTCTTGTTTAGTCCAGTGAACGTAGGCAACATCGTCCTCGAACTCATTGTCCTGCAAATACCGACTTACTTCTTCAATGATCCCACTTACTTTCATAGAACCTACTTAGTGCTCATCACTTGACGCATTACATCGTTTCCATTTAAACCTGCAGGTAACGCATCCATTTGCTCTTGAGTTAAATTAACGTGCGATGGTGGAACAGCTGGATCCATTGGCGTGGCCACATACGGTGCCGGAATTGGCGGTTGTGGTGCTGGTGGGATAGGATTGTCAAGTACCTGTTGCGGCACTTCAACGTCAGTTATTTCTTCCTGTTTACCGAATCGTGTAGATTCACGCTCTTGCTCACGGAATTGTTGCTGACCTAAGTAAAAATCCATTTCTGCCTGAGTGTAAACATAACGCCCTGGCATATTATCCACTACACGACCGTTGAACGGTGTAACATATCCATCATTATCTACGAACCCAATAGGGGTACGATTTGCGTAAGGTTTGTTCATAATAATCTCCAATAAAAAAGGGGAACTACAATAGCTCCCCTCAATTCTACACCATAATTCTAGTATTTTGAACTAGAAGTAGGTACATAACATTCCGGATCCGGATAATCTGTTTCACAAGGCTCAACACCACAAGCACAAGCGTGTTGGTCGTCGAAGTGAACAAGGTCTAACATTGATGACCAGCATGTGTTCATCATAGTACCCTCTTTCAAACGTAACACAACCAAACCGTTGGTTTGTAAGAAGCCATTAACTTCGAAGCGGTGGAATCCTGCTTGTGCAGCATCAATTTCAAATTTAGCTACAACTTCAGTAGACGCATCCATTAATGCTTTTTCCGCATCAGCAACTGCTTTCTTAGCATCAGCAACTGCTTTCTTAAGATCCGCATCATCCATTTTAGCCATTAATGCAGCTTGAGCTTTTGATAATTTAGCTTTAGCTTCATCAACTGCTGTGTACAATGCTTCTTGGTCAACTGGGCTGTCAGACGCACTACCGTGGATTTCAACTTCAAACTTAGTACCTGGTACTGCTGTTTTGTTGTGGAATACGTAGTCGTTTAATTTAGTGCCAGCTGCTAACAAGTTAATTACTAACTCATCACCAACTTCTAAGTCACGCATACCATTTTCACGGTACCACATTTGATGGTTTTCATCATAGTGTGAGTAGTGGTATGGTAAAACGAAGTGACGACGTTTTAAGTGGGCTGCATACTCAACGTGTGCGTTGAATGGAGTTAATTCAGACTCCCAAGCCACATCCATCATTCCGTAGTGGCGTTTGTTACCACCTAGGAAAATCGAATAACGTTTAGCCATTAGTTGCCTCCTAAACCTGCAGGTTTGTTGAAGTTCACAGTCGCATATAATGTTGCGATGTGTTCCGGTCGAATAACTTCGAAATCGTACACTTGTAAACCACGCCAGTATTGAGCAAATGAAGTTTCCACTTGGTCAATATGTTGTTGTTTAGTCATTTGTGTAACGAAGCCAGTTGCCGTGTCTAAACCTGCAACGATTAAGTGAGCACGTTTGTCTTTGTGGTTTGGATCTACATAACTTGGCATGTTGTGCGAGAAGTAGATTTTGAAGCCAGCGATTGACGGAATTGTCTCAGCTAACATTACCGGTTTGTTACCAGTTTTGCACATGTCGTTTAACCAGTTGTTCTGTAAGAACAAGGTACGAGCTGAGCCCGGTAACACTAAGTAACGACCACGCATTGGGCATTGTGCTTCATCTAATACTGCTGCTAAGAAGCCGATGTATTGTAAGAAGTTTTCTGCATCAAGGTGGATTGGGCGGCCGTACATACCTAAGTCGTACATACCGGATACTTTACCCGCACGAGAACCACGGTTAAATGGATCTGCTTTACGAGGTACGTAGTCTAACACTTCGAAGTCAATTTGTTGTTTTAACTGTTCTTGACAGTTAGCGATAAACTCATTAACCCAAGTTTTAATGTTTTGAATTTGTTTTACATCAATTTCATCAAGTTTCAAGTTCCAGTACTTAGCACGGTTGATAACCATTGTTACGGTTTCAGTGTTAAGTTCAGAGAACTCTAATGGTTGGTTCTTTTGATAATTGAAGATTTCACCAACGGGTGCTTTACGGAAAGTGATTTGATCACCTACATCTCGGATCTCACTTGGAACCACAGAATGTGATGTGATAACACCGGTCACAGTATCATGGTATGTGCGGTGAATCATCTCTTTCGCAAACAGCGGGCTATTCAAGAATTGGTATACTCGATAACCACTCGCTGACTGCATAGTTGGTTTAGCCGTACGAATTGGGCCTGCCATATTTTATGCTCCTAACTTATGACTCATAATCGACGTTGTTGTTCATCTCTGCATCACGATAAATCTCCAAAATTCTAGAGTACTTATCAAGCGTAATAAGACCAGCATTGTAGTCGTTCTCCGCTTTAATGAGCTTAGAGTATGCCAACATTTTCGACCCTTTGTCAGAAGTAGGGGGGGTTCCTGACTGTGGTCTTCCTGGTGCAACGTTTTGCACCCCTGGTTGTTGTGTAGGTTTGAAGCCTGACACAATCTCTTTGACAGCTGCTATGTTCCCATTTTGGAGTGCTGCTGTCAATTCTGCTTCTACAGTCCATTGGCCACCTGAACGTGGTGCCGCCTGTTTTAAGTAAGCATTAAATTCAGGAGTAGCCGATGTTGTAGCTAAATCCGGTATTTCTTGGTGTAAACGAACGTGGAACTCACGTAGACGTTGTTGCTTAACTTGTTGCTCAGTTTGTTCAACGTGTTGTTGAGCTTGGGCAAGTTTATCTTCTAATGGGCGAACCGCTTGTCTGTACATTTGATTAGCAATCTGTTTTGCAACTTTTGCCACCAGTGGACTAGAGCGTTCGAACATTTCTTTTTCTTCATCGGACAACTCTGTCTCAGTAGGATCGAAAATATAATCCTTTTGAGGTTCTGCTGGTTTTTGTTCTGCAGGTTTCGGGTTGTTGATTCCTTGGAAGATACTTGCGTATGCTTCATTCTTACCTTGTTCAATAGCAAGTCTACGTTGAAGCTCAAACGGGTCAACGTTGTCTGCATTACCTACTGGTTGAGCAGGTGCTTCAGTCTTAGGTGCCGGTGCTGCAGGTTGTGCCACACTTTGTCCACCGACTGTAAATTCATCAACGTCAAAATCGTCTTCACCTTGTGATTCACCTGGTTGAGGTTCTACTGCACCTGGTTCTTCATCTGCACCTTGGTCGTGTTTACCTTGTTCAAGTTCATCTAAAAAATTGTCGAGCTCCGAGGGATCGTATTGGGTTGTCATCTCTATTTACCATTTTTAAGTTCATCAATGAGGTGCTTCAACATAGAGACACGACCACGAGCGAACTCAGTAGCTGTGTTTTCTTCGTATTGGACACGCTCTTCATTAAGCAGATCTTCTAAATACGCTGTGTATTCTTGGAACTGCACACTACTTTTCGTAAGAGCTAATACTTTCTTACGACGTTTATAAAAATTGTCTGCTGGTTTACCGTTCGACATATGGTTTAACCTCATACGTATCAATTATATTAACACACGCTCTCGTATTATCAAATCCTAAGTTTACAATACGATAGTATGCTTTTGCTGGTGTAGTATACACGAACGGACTCGTTTTGTTATCAAAAGTTACACGTTCACCTTTCACAAGTACGGGGTAGAACTTTAGATCATCCATACACTGTGACTGCTCGTCAAATGGTGAGTACTCGATACCAAACAAATCATCTTCGGTGGCACACTCGATGTGAAATACTAACGCTGTGTTGGCTTTGAACAACTTGTATGCTGAGTAGCCTTTGTTGCACTTCATTCTTGCTCCTTAACTAAATCTTCGTCAAATAACACGCCTAGAGCAACTTTGTATGCTGTGATCTTTTTACGTGTATCTTCATTCACAGGTTCACTCTCGAAGAGTTCACGTTCTAAATTTAACTCACGTAACAGAACAGCCTTGATGTCTTCTGCACCAGGGCTAGTTCTAAATACTTTTAACGCATACGCTTCTTTGCGTGAAACAACGACGGACATTTAGCACCCCTTGTTGGCGTTCATTAACAACACTTCTTTGTATTCAGAAGTTAGCGTCTCACCAATCAAGTGAACTTTGATGTCTGCGTCTGATACTTCATCATAGTATTTGTTACTGTCTAATGAACACGCAGTCACACTGTATCGTCCTTTTGGTAAGTACATTAAGTCGCAAGTCTCTCCAAATGGTATACATTCTTCATCGTTACAACAGCCATCTGATACATCTACCAATCGGAAGATTTGTACAGACGGGTTGTAGGTGAATTTATCTGTGTCACTCAACTCGGCTTTCACGTAAAGTGCGATGGCTTCGTTAATGGTTATCTCGACTGGTTTCACATCTAGTGCGACACCGTCTTCTTTTTTAATTTCTAAAGTTTTCTTAAACGCCATTATAACGCTCCAGGTTGTGGGTTGCCACCGCCACCCATACTATTCATATTGGCAATCGCACCAGCGGCAGAACCACTACGACCATCCAAGGTTGCCCCTTGTACCATCGGGTTCGGTGCTTGCGGAACACTTCCACCTGTAACAGCTCGTTGGAACTCGTAATCAGGGAATATGTCATCGGTAGGCACACCAACTGATTTGAATAACTCAAACACCAACGCTTTAATACCTTTAGCTGGAATAATAGGTTGTCCTGTTTCAGGATCCGGTAGTTGAACATATGGTGCCATAGATTGTAATGCCCATTCAAGTTTACTTTCTTTATTCTCTTTTTCAACCAATCCGCTAACACCACGAGCATGAACTCGAATATCACCTTTAATCGTTGGGTCAGAGTTAAAGAATAACTCGTAGTCGATGAACGACTGCACTGCAGGTTCAATAATGCGTTCTTCTAGAATACGCAACGCATATTTCACGGACTTACTTGCTTGGTTTAAAACCATCGCCACACCACCGCTTGTACGTCCTACTGTACCAAGGTTCTCACTCGAACCAAAGGCCACACGTGGGATTCCGACAAGCTCATAAGCTTGCTGTTGGTGGAATTGGATTACATTGATCAAGTTCGCTGATAAATCGGGAACAGTGTAAAAACGAATCGCTGGCATACCATTGTGCTTCGTATCATACACCACCGGTCGTAATGAGTTCGGGATAACAATTCGTGGGTCATCTTCATCAACCAAACGTGACTCATCTACCTCACCTTGTACACCACTCGCATATGAAAGGTTCACCACGTGTGCCACTGCAGTAGCAGTCAAAATACGCTGTGTATCGGCTAAACGTGTTGTAATACACTCACCCCAAAACGAACCAGGAATCGGCTCAAAAGACGCTGCATAGAACGGTCGTAATCCCAATGGATCAGGGTTTAATGTCGCCTTGATCACGATGTCATCAATGATCCAAATCTCAGCTTCATAGTTGCGGTTCTCGTCTTCTACAGACACACCAAACGCTGCAAGAATATTACCTTGAATAGAACCGTAGAATCCTAAACAGTCAAACGCACCTTGTGCCTTGCTGTGGTCGCCATCTTCATCAGACGGAATACCCTCTAAGTCTGAGTCAGGTCTATTCTCGCTCTCCTCATACGGCTCCAAATAACCGTTCGGATACAACTCGAAAACATCATCGAGTCCATCCTTTGAATATCCTGGTAACGCATAACACGTAGCCAGTTCTGTACGTGTCACCTTGCGTCTCTCGATGACGTATTCGGCACTCTGCACATCTTGGGCATATGGAGCTGGGTAGAAATCAAACGGACTGATATTTTCAACAGAGCGTACAACACGTTTACGAACGACTTGACGACCGTCTTCCGGACTCCACTCTTTCCACATCTTCTGCTTCATCGCAGGTACTTTTAAAATCGCTGCAGGGTATGCCACAAAGTTATAGATGAAATCACCAAACTCAGGTAGCCAATCGGCATCCTGCAGTCTGTCTTGAATAAGCGTATTCATTCGTGCTGCTGCCGCATCTGCAAGGCGTTGCTTCTCAAGCGTACCTGCAGCCATCAAGTTCTCTTGTACGTCAGCCTCAATCTCCGCATCAGTCGGTACAATGCCCTCTTGCTGCATAGCCGCATACTTCTTGAGTAACACGTCCATTACAGTACGCTCAGCACCTTTGTCTAAGTCAACAACAGGAGATGCCTTAATAACAAATGGGCTCTCCAAACTGTTGGCAAACACATCACGGATTAGACCAACCGTACCACGAACAATAGGCGAAGTAATGTTACAGTTGGCATCCACTTCCGGATCAATACCAACCCCACCAATACGTTCACCTTTAATTTGCTTCAAGCACTGGGTGAGCGTGTCATAAATCTCACCCTTGGCATAGCGTGCTTCTTCAAAGCGTTTACGTACGTACGCACCTAAGTCCGCTCGTATCTGTCTCTGTCTTTTCTTAGAGAGCTCAGCCATTGTATCACCTACTTATTACGTTGCACTTTGCCCAACACGCCTGCGTTGCGTCGGCAACGACATTTGTCTAACTGCATATTATTCTCCTACATAGCACTTCGTTTTAACGATGGCAGCACTCTACGTCTACGCTGCTTCATTCCCACCAGTGCATTATAACCCATACACAAATATGAGAGAGCATCACATAAATCCGAGCACCACCCCTCGTGTGATTTCGTCGGTACATCACGAACCGTATCATTACGGCCCTTAACTTTCTCATAAATATAAGTTGAGCCAATCGCCTCAATTATATACTTACAGTTGTCTGTAATCAAAATTGCTGGTCGACCCTCACCATCTAATCGAGTTAATCTCTGTTTAACCGCTTCCAACCGTGGTTGTAATTTGTTATTACCACCCGGATCTTCAATCGGTATCCCGTGTTTCAACAACACATCAAACGGGGAAACATCCAACGCTTGTGTCTCAACATTACCAGCCGGGTCTCCCCACGCTCCCTCTATTGTGCTACGAGGATACTTTTGACGCAAGACCGGAAAGAGAAAATCTGTACATAAGGTATCAATAGAAATATCTTCTCCCATCACCTCATCAATCACAATAAGCTTGCCGCTTTGTGTCGCTGTTGCAATCGTACACACCGGTGTACGACCAAAGTCGAATCCCAAATAAAGACGTAACGACGATGGTAACTTCTCGTGTCCACCAACCCAAACGTGTGTGTCTCGTCTGAACTCAGGGTACACAACCTTACCTGTAACAATATCTGCGAAGTCACCCTCAACGTAGGCTCTCACACGCTGACGATCCCCACTCAGCATATTGAAGTAGTATCCATACCCACCCGGTAAGTTATCAATGTTCTCAGCTAATGGATTCGGTACCCATTCGCCCTCTGCTTTCTCAATAAGACCACCTGGCTGACGGAATAACTCAAACTGTTTTCGCCCCGTCGCTGCTTCGATTTTCGCAAACTCTTTGTCACGAGATCCTAACGACCATTGGTATAACCAGTGGTCTTTACGTGGACCGTTAGTCGCCCCAATTAACCCAACCCACGTCGGCTTTCCTTTACGCCCACTCGGATAACGACCCAAACGTCTCACTACCGAGTCAATCAATTCTTCCGGAAGTTCTGAAATCTCATCGAGCATCGCATTAGTAGGTTCATAACCCAAGAGCTTACTTACCGCATCTTCTGTATCAAACGATACAAACTCAATATCCCAATGTACGTATGTCTCATCAGACAATCTTGCACGAACGTGAGCAGTCGGTGGAAATGACCCTTTCTTAAATGTGATCGCCTCACCCAACCAACCTAACATATTCTCAAAGGTAGGGATGGTGGCAGACTTCAAAACCTGATACGTATTACGACCGACAAGTGTGCGAGAGTACCGCACTTTATCTTCTGCCGGTTCTTGTAAGCACGCACGTCTAAACAATTCAACCGCCATATAAGATGTCTTGGCACTGTTGCCTGTGCAAAAGGTATACTCACCCTGTTTGGCATAAAACACACCCGTTGATGTGTGAGGGCAATACATATACTCATAATCAGGCTCAATTTCAGTTACCGTAGCAAATCTTAAATTGACGTGTCTTGTGTAGGACTTCTCATACATATCCGTTTTGATTAGTATGAACGGCATTTCTTCACGTCGTATAATCCCGGCCAACTCTTCCGCTGTGATACATTTATATTCCGTGTCTGAGTAACCATTTAAATACCAAATCTTATGCTCACGGCTTACAGTCATCGACAGGTACGATGTATCAAACTTATACATATTGCTAGCCGGGTAGCGGTCTAACACTACATCTTCAAAACGACTTTCTTTCGTGTTAAAATCAATCACCTTGATGTTAGTCGGACACGTGTCAATTCTAACCCACCCATCAGGTGTCAACACCTCAGAATCAGGCGGCAAGCATCCAGCTGGTCCTACCACGAACTTAATGAACGCATCACTACGTGCAAACGCATTAAGCGTCGGGTACTTGTTTAGGTCAAATGTATTAGCGTTCTGACTCATTCGCTACCTCGTTAAACATATTTACATCCACTACCGTCTCCTCTTTCGGAATCAGTTTGCTCACCGGTGTCACATCAATCGCCTCACGCACCGGAGGAAGTTGTGACGGATCGCCGAATGAGAAGTTGACCACCATACCTGCAGCACTTGTTACCTCATCGCCTTTGGCCACCGCTCCCTTGCTAATGACCTGGGTATGAGTAAGTGTCGCCATCTGTTTCAACTCTCTCACCACCATACAAACTTCATTCGGCTTAATATCTTCACGTATCAGTTGTGCCGCCAGTACGTCAACCGCACCCTCTAGTGCCGCCGCCGCTTTCATCTGTGCCGTAATTAAGACGCCCTCGTCCATCATCATCCGTAGGTTCTTCACCTCGGACTTAAATATCGGCATCTCAATGATCTTGGCCAGGTCACTGGCATCTAACCCATACTGCTCGATAATCTCCACACCGTGCTGCTTACCAAACAGAACGATGTCACGAGCCAAACTCGGTATGAATATATTTTTGTAAAACGCAGCACGTGACGCCCCGTCGGACGTATCAGCCTCGCTTTTCGTAATCAAATCCTGTATTGTCTTATCACTCACGGGGGGAATCTCCTAATTAATACCCTTGTATTTTACACAGACATCAATGAGGACGCAATGACTTACCAATATCAATATGTCCAATCAGGACAATCACAAACCAAAGATGAGGTGCTCGACCAACTCACTAAGTGGGATGTAGGAAAAAACGGACAGGTTAAACAGGGTGGTAGCTTCGGCCCAGGCGGCAATTTCCCCAACGGCACCATCTTCGAGAACGCCACACTAACCAACTTCATCAAGTTCGGAGACGGCTGCATCTTCGTCAACTGTAACTTCAAGCACAACAAAAAGGCCCCATTCTCCACGTTCGGAGACGGCTGTGTGTTCGACAACTGCACAATCAACGGAGTCACCATACCGAAAACGGCCGTCCTCAACAAGTGTAAAATAGGAACTGCCTCCGTACAAACGTCCTATATCAATAACAAACGGGAAGAAAAACCTGCAGGTGGAGCCATCGTCGCTAAGCACCCTGAGACACAAGGCACCCGCATCACCAACTGGGACGGGGACATTACCCTACAACCTGGTATTCACGGACCATCCACCGCCACCGTCACGACCAACAAAACGGAAGATTTGCCACCAGCTGTATAACATACAACACCGGCTGTATGATTTACCTCATTGGCTTCGCCAATGGTGTGCCGCTATGTACTACGTACATACCGACCCACAAATAAAAGAGGCTCTACCTCGCTATGAAAGTAGAGCCTAAAAAGGAATTTTATGAAATTTAGTTTAGCTAAAGCTTTGCAACAAGCCTATGTCTGATATTCACAAAGTTCTCGGTCCCGTGCATATCGGTGGTATGTCTCAAGTTCGGACTCAGGATGCCTCCTGTCTACACACAAGGTAAAAAGGAACTTCTTCGTAAGAAGCTTTCAATGGGTATGAACGACCCGACGAAAAGAAAAACCTCTATGTAGAGACTTAAAACACACCACCGATATACAGTGGAGGCAGGTGCAGGAATCGAACCTGCGTTACATCCGTTTTTCAAAGATGTGTAATTCTCCAATTATACGAACCTACCTTTAATAGCCTGCTAACGCAGAACTTAAGTGTACCCTACGACGAGCCCCCCTCGGAGTGTGACAGCCTCCTGGAGTTACCCAGGCACTGCCTGACAAACCTGCTACGTGCAGGGTACAAGTCGTATTATAGGCGAACACTTACTAAACAGCAAGAGCCCATTACACTTTTTGTTTCAACGAGTATCTCGCCACCGCACCAACGATGCGAAGAAACGACTGGTGAGACATCTTACCCCGAAAATCACGGGCAATTCTTGAAACAAACACTTTACCAATCCCACCCGTCTGAACAAGCTCAGCACTACGAGGCGAACCGTCCACCGTCAATGTGGCACCTGTATAGTAACAACGACCCTGCTGAGATGTCCAAAGGGCCAGGTATGACCCAACCACCGCTCTCATTGGTACATTCTTTCTCTCTTTACGAGCCAGCGTCAATAAGTGCTTCACTACTTCTACACTTACTTTCGCTTCTTTAGCCAACGATTGGAGGTCTTCGTCACTTAGCTGCATCGCCTCGTGACGCTTCGGTATCACGCCTTGCTTTTGTAATCGTTTGATTACGTCTCGAACAGTGTTGACACTAAACCCTAGGGTGTTGGCAATCGACTGTCTCGAAAGACCTGCGTTCCATAACCCCTGTATCTGTGCCTTATGTTCCTCTGTTACTCTGCGTCTCTGCTGTGCCATCACTTCTATAGTATGTATGTTGTGTAAGTTGGAGCGTCCGAGGGGGACCCGTCGCCTTGATGATTGGTATTCTACTTGGTGCTACGTTGGGTGTCAAGTAGGGGGTGGGTGAATTTTGAGGGGTGGGGTGCTTTGTGGTTGGAGGAGTTGTGGTGGGATGTGGGGGGAGGGGCCTCTGCGGTTGGTATGCTCTTTCTTCTATATATAGTAGAAGTGTGGATGCAGAGAGGCGTCGATGCGTGAGTAGCTTCTTCTTATATATAGTAGGGCGTTTGTGTATGAGTGGCATTGCTATTATTCCCGTCGCATCTCTGCGGCTTAGCGGCGTAGCCAAACCGGAGAACCTTAGTCTCGTGTATGCTGTGCGTACAGGTTGATGAGGGTGGCATAGCACTCGAACGCCTACCCCTGTGATAGTGAAGTGTGGGGCTCGCCAATCCAAATTCCCATAGGGGGGCGTAACGCAGCGACCAAGCAACGAAAAATCTGCGGGCGTGCGAACGTGAGAACAGAACAACAAAGGAACGGCAAGGCAAGGCGAAAGAGAAGAAAGAAAACTAGACAAGCGAAAGATAAAAAATTGTGATAGTGCTTTACGGTGCGGTGCTTTTGTCTTTTTGTTCCTTTGCTTTTTAACTGTTTAATTGCTCAAAAAATAAGCAATTAACACAATTATTTTTAAAAAAGTGTTGCATTTTATTTTCTCACTTGCTATAATTCAATCCGAAAGTTAGGGAATATCCCTAGCAATTTAGAAGATAGGCGATCTGCCTTTAACCGTTAAACAAAAAATCGTATTTAGAAAATACGAAAAAACTTAAAAAGGAAAAATTATGACTACTTTATTCAATGCTAACGATAAAAAACAAGTTTTATCAATTCTAGACAATCACGAAAAAAACACGTTATCGCTAAAACTGATTTTTCGTAAATCTTGCTCAAGCTTATTAGAAAATAGCGATTTAAACGTGCAAGGCGTAGCTATGGAAATAGCAAAGGAATTGTATGGACAAGATTTTAAATCAGGAAAATCAGGTTATAGCAAGCCTGCTATTGATAAGATTTTCAAGAAGTCTTTTATTGAAGAACACTTCACGTTGGAAAATACAAGCACTTATTCTTTAAAAGGCGATCGTAAATGGTCAGACTTCAAAAAAGAATTTTTAAGCGAAAAAGAAGAAGCATTGTGCAAAGAGCAAGGTAAATCATTCTTCAAACGTGTGCATGACCGTAAGTATCAAATGATCGCAAATGCAATTACAGATCTTAGAAATGAACAAGGAATCAAACCGTCTGAGAGTGTTAAAAAGAAAAAATCACTTGCCGAACTAGTGAAAAGTTTTAAATCTCAGATCACTAACAAATTAGTAGAAAATGAATTTGATAAAACCGCCGTTTTGTCAGAATTAGAAGAACTAAAAAATTACATTGCAAACATTGCATAACCCAAAGGCTAGGTTTTCCCTAGCCTTTTTTATTATCTAAATTTTAAGCCTTAACCGCTTTTTTGTGGTTAAGGCTTTTTTGTTTTCTGAATTTGTAGATTTTTCGCCCTTATATTTTCGTATTTTTGAAATACGAAAAAATATATAGCTTGCTAGATATTTGTAAAATACGATTTTTGTATTGTCTTTATTTCCTTTTATATAGGCGAAAACGCAAAGGAACGCAGGCACGTAGAGCCTAAGCCTCTTAGATGCGTGATAGTGCCACGGGCGTGATAGTAAAGTGGCTGATGGCGAACGGTGCGATGATGGCGTTGTATGGTGGGAAATGTAGTGGGCGGTGCTGATGGCGGAAAGGCGTCGAACCGTAGCGTTGTAGCACCGCAGAGGCTTAGAGGCGTTGGTACTGGCACAGGCGGACGCAGGCGAAAACGGCAAATCGAAAGCGAAAAAAGTAAAAAATGTATATAATAATAAAATAATATTAATATTATA